>Ga0233444_10002637_pt1 | contig 18630 bp, 22 predicted proteins | sample SI_124_October20_6_FD_182792 | JGI IMG/M metagenome (GOLD analysis project Ga0233444, IMG submission 182792) | Seawater microbial communities from Saanich Inlet, British Columbia, Canada - SI_124_October2016_10_MG | ecosystem: Environmental > Aquatic > Marine > Inlet | place: Canada: British... | reverse complement strand
TTTGTAGTATTTACAAGGTGTATTAATTTTTTCTTTTTATCTCAATGTTTAATACAGGTTAAATATATTGGTTTAGGGTATAGGTTAAAAGTGATACACACATTGGAATAACAATACTTGTATATAGTTTAGTTTGTGAGATAGATTTAGTAACTTTACTTATAATTTAAATTAAAATAAAATGAAGAAAATTATACTCTTATTGATTGGTTTAACTGTTATTTCTTGTGGTGGTAATGATGATGATGATAACAACTTATCAGTTGGTATTGACCCAATTATAGGGACTTGGAAGGCTTCAGTAGACCAATCAGCTGATTTTGCTGCGTTAGGTTTTACTGATTCAGTAATTTTTAAAATAAGTTTAAACTTTAATTCTGATGGAACGGGTGGTCAGACTACTGAAGTAGAAACTGATAATAGTCTAATTTTAGCTTTATTTGAAGAAGAATTAGAAAATGGAAATCCATCATATAATTGGGTTAATACAAACAATAGCCCTGATTTTTCCAATACAACACAATTTTACATTCTTACTGAAGATGGTGATGATGAAGAACCAGATGTAAGTGAAATTAATTTTAACTCCTCATTCACAGAACTTATAGTAAGAGAAAGTGATGATGGTTTTGTGTTTATAAAACAGTAACTGAAACATAAAACGGAAACTATAGTATGAATCAAACCCCGAAACATTACAATCAAATAATTAAAGAAATTTAGACTCTATCTATTTTCGTGCAGGGGTTTGTCACAAATTATTACCCTTTATATTACCCTAAAAATAAAAAAGTGTTTGAAATATTAGTGTAAGACCTTAATTTACAGTGTGGAGAAGATGGGATTCGAACCCACGACCTCTTGACTGCCAGTCAAGCGCTCTAACCAACTGAGCTACATCCCCTGTTAATTCTATCCAGAATTTAAAACCAATCAAAATTGATTTGAATCTTCATTTATTTTATATTACTAAAACTTAACTTAAACAAACTTAATCATTTTCTCCACAAAAATCTGACCGGGTTTTAAAACCTAAAAACATCTCATAAAGTAGAGCTTCATCAAAAAAAGCTTAAAAAAAGATGAAAAAGCAAACCAATGTCAAACTAATTTGAACTACATGCTCCAACCTTGAATTCACTTATCCCCCAAGCTCTTGCCTCACATTTATTTGAATAGGTTTTATTATTGCAGCCGCAAACAGGAGCATACTCTCTTGTGCAGGCTATTTCAAGTCTATCTGATAGTTCATTACATTCATTTTCTTTTGCGACACAGCCAACAGTTATCAGAGATATAAAAATAAATGTAAGACTCATAGGTTTCAAAAAATTATGCTCAAAATCCAAAAGTGTTGTATCAGCATTACAAGAAGTATAAATTTCTTTTAGCCCGATATAAAGAGTGTGTTTTTTTGCTGTTTCTATTTTCATTTTATAAAATATAAATTAATTCTCTCTTTTAACTAAAGTAAAAGATCCAAGCTAAGACAATGTAGTTTTGAGTATCGATCATAGGGTGAGTTTCAACTCTTTGATGCTAGCTAATTTTTAACATCAATAAGTCCTAATAAATCGAATTTATCTATGCGTTCATTTATATGTTATTTTCCACGCCCAACTTTACGAACTCCAGCGTTACTTTTAGAAGCACCTTTGGTTTTTGGAGCCTTTTTTGATCCTGTTTTATTTGTGTTTTTTACTGTTTTATTTCCAAAAAATTTGCTTGGCATATTGCTGTTTTTAAAAGGTTAATACTGCTCTAAAGTAAATATAAGCTTTTATTTAAAAATAATGTAAAGTCAACACAGTTCCGTATTTTTAATCTCAAATTACTACTCTCAAATATTGACTGATGACAAAACCTCTGCTATATTTTCTTCTACTTTTCATTACTGTTTTTAAAATTCAAAATTTAAGAGCTCAGGGTGGAGAACTTCTAATTCAACAATACGGAAAAGCTGATATCGAAAATATAGGCTTACGCAAATGGAACTATGAAGTCCATATTGCCCCAAACTTTTTCAATACTAATAACCGAGCTACAAAAGGTAAATTGGGAATCAGCTATGGAGGAACATTGAGTTACAACTTCAAGAAAAGTTATGGCCTCCGAACTGGGATTGACATTCATAAGCTTAACTATACATATACCAACGAAAAAGACTCTTCAAAAGATGAATTAATTTTTCTTTCAGTTCCCTTAACAGGAAGATTATATCCCGTAAACCGAATCAAAATTGAATTGGGATTCATTTACAATTTTTTAATGAGTGCTGAAGGGAATCCCCCAACCAATACAAAAGGGGGAGCGATACCATATCCCTCAACCACTTTCAGCAATAGTTTTGGAATGCTTGCTGCACTTCATTATTCTATCTGGAAAAGATTCAGTATATCAGTCCAATATCAATTTCAAAAAAACAATACAAACCCCCTCCAACGAGAAACCAATTATTTTGAAGGCTTTTTATTGGGAATACACTATACTTTTTTAACGACAAAAAAATCCTCAAATTGATGATTACTATTTGTGAAGCAACAACAAGTCATCTTAATGATTTGACTCTTCTTTTCGATGTCTATCGAATTTTTTACGAAAAAGAATCCGTCCTCAACGGAGCAATAGAATTTTTAAAACAACTCTTAACCAAAAATCAGAGAGTTGTTTTATAGTCTATAAAGACTCGAAAGCAGTCGGGTTCAACTCTAGCTCTACCCGGGCTATTCTTCGTTGATTATGGCGCCTTTATGGATCGTAAACGACCTTTTTGTAGCCCCTGAATACCGGAATAAAAAAATCGGAACGCAATTACTTAAATTTGCACAAGTTTTCGCCATAGAAACCAATTCAAAAGGAATCAGTTTAGAAACCGAAAACACAAACAATGTTGGGAATCAACTCTATCCCAAAATGGATTTCAAAAAAGATAAGGAACACAATTTTTACTTCTGGAACAAACCTAATTTTTCATCTTGATGATGATAACTCCATTTTTGCCTTTCTCTCCTACTTTTTGAAGAGCTTTTTGACCTTTAAAAATTTCAATCCGTTCAATATCATATAAATTCAATTTGTCTAAATCAATTTCCTCACCATCTAAAATTATGACTGGTCTGGATTCTTCAAAAATATATTCGCCTTTGCTGTTTCCTTTATTTTGATTTATGAAAATCATCTTCCCAGATAGAGAGTCTCCTTCTTTAGAAATCCAATCGATAAAACTCAAAGAATCTTTACTTTTAAAAACAAAAATATTCTTATTTATGGTTGGGCTGCTTTCTTTTGCATCAAAATCTATTATTCCCGGTTCTTCACCAAAAAAATAGATTTCTGAGTCACCATTCATCAAAGGAGCGATTGTCTCTGATGAAAATAAGGCTGATTCTTTTTGAATTGGCTTTTTAGGTTCCTCATTCGAATCTTGATCCATCTTGTAAACTTTGAGCGTAATACAAGAGCTTAATAATAAGCTAAACACATAGAGAATTAAAAATCTTTTCATAATAAGTGGTTTTGTGTCAGAGCAAAATAAAACTAAAAAAAGAATGTTGAAGTAAAAAAATTAACACTTATTTATCCCTTTGATATTCTAAAAATCGAGTGAGTGTTATTTTTAAGTAACGATGTTTTTTTTGAATTTGAGTCATGTTGTCAGGACTTCGGTGAAAAAAAATCGTAGAAATTCGCCAAGGACCTGTATGAAACGAATAACCAACCTCAATCAAAGTTCGAACTCGATTAACGGGCAGGGATAGAGGATTATTATCCTTAAACAAACTTCCAGAAAGCATATAGTCGTGAGCAATGTATTGGATTCTCCCACCCAAATAAATTCCACTACCCTTCTTTTTTCCAAACAATACATTACCTCCGTTGGGCAAAACAATTTGATTCCCCAAATTAAACCCCAAGGCTAATGCAGCGGAAATTCGCTGAGTCCCTAAAGTAGAATTCAAGTGCGTTTGAAATGCAAGAAATTCACCAAAATGCCAAAGCCTAAAAGAGTCTATAAAAGCGTTCATATGGAAAGCCTGTGGTACCTCATCAATCCAAGGAAATTCCCTCAAATTCAAAAACAAACGATGATACGTATTTTGCATCCATTGAGCTAAAGAAGCATCCCCAGTAGCTCCAAACTGCACTCCCCATTGCCAGTGATTATTAGTCGTGATTTCTTCCTGAAAAGCAGCTTTTAGATAAAGCCATCCTCCGTAGGGATAGTCGTAGTTTGAATTATTGGTTGAATACCTGTCTGACGGAGTATATATTTCTTGACCCAACTCCCAAAGTAAATAACTCCTTGAGGATTCTTGATTAACTTTCCCTTTTGGATTTAGCTCCTTTCCATACTGTAAAAAAATTCCGCTTGAATAGTATTTATCACTCGAAAAATAAAGGTCATTGTCAACATCTAAAGTAAAATACTTTTGAGCGAAAGAAACCGATTGAGCGAAAGAAAAGATAACACACAAAAACAGCCTTAAATTATAACTAACACTCATCAAGAACCAAATATAGTGTTAAAAATTTTCCTAGCGATTCTTTAAAACAAGAAGAGGAATATTCGCATAAAATTCTTTTTTATAAATAACATCTGGTTCCATCAACTTTTCAAAAAAACCTCTTTTTCGCGCAAAAACCACGAGTATATCGGGTTGTACACTCGAAAAATGTTCTAATACTCCTTGATAAACTGTAGCATTGTCAGTAGATGTTAAACCTTCGGAGAGTTCTACTACTTCGTGATCAACTTCTAATCTTTTATCTTGGTAACCTGGAGTTTTGACAAGCAAAAGACTAATTTTAGTTTGAAATGCTTTAACCAATTCTTTAAGAGGATTAAGAGACTTTTCTCCTTCTATTTTTCCCAATTTAAAAGCAAATAAAGCCTGTTTTGGGATACTAAAAGAAAAACAAACAGGAACTAATAAGACCGGAACTTTTGTTTTCTTAACAATCTTTCCTGATGTTTTCCCCAGAAAAAGAGTGTCATTGATGTCGTTGCTTTTTGGACCTACTACTATTAAATCCAAACCGATTTCTGAATCTAATGATTCAACTCCATTCAAAAGATCTCCTTTATAATTAACCATTTTTATATCAACAGATTCATTTTGAACTGATTGAACCATTCTCTTTACACGATTTAAATTTTGTTCATGAATCACTTTCTTTGCAGATGAAATATGTGCAGGGGTCATTGTTGCATTATATGAATCCATTATAAATAAAGAAGCTTTGTAATTTTTAGCTAATGCAATTGCATAGGTTAAAGTATTTTTACCATTAGGTGAGATGCCAATAGGCACAAGGATGTTTTTCATGATTGAGGGTTTCTTTTTTAATTCTAATGCAAAAATAGTGCTAATGGAATATTTAGATCGGATTATTATATAATTTTTTTAAGTAACATAATAAATCATTGTTGTCCTTTGGTTCAATTTCTTTATGATTGAAAAAAATCATGTGAAGGCCTAAAGATTTTATACAAGATCGCTAAAATTGACAAAAAATATAGAACTTGCAAAAACTAATATATTTTAAGCTAAGTACGTATTATATATTCAATCATGACTCAAAAAATAAGAATCACAAAAGAATTTCATTTCGAAACAGGCCATGCACTCCATGGTTACGATGGTTTATGCAAAAATGTTCATGGACACAGTTATAAACTAGCTGTAACAGTAATTGGAACTCCAATAAATGATCCAAAACAAACCAAAAACGGAATGGTCATAGATTTTAGTGATCTCAAAAAAATTGTAAAAGAAGAAATCGTTATCCCCTTTGATCACGCTACAGTATTAAACGTAACTACGCCACATAAAGAACTGGCAGAAGAAATGGAATCTAGAGGGCATAAAGTTTTGAAAGTCAATTATCAACCTACAAGTGAAATGATGGTAATTGATTTTGCTAACAAAATCAAAAAAAGATTACCCAAAAGAATTTCATTGCACGCCTTAAAACTTAGAGAAACTGAAACTTCATTTGCCGAATGGCATGTTTCTGACAACTACTAAAATCCAAGTCCCTCCAAATCTTCTTTTTTATTATCTTCTAGAAGACTATCTGTTGGATTCAATTGACTACAATCGATAGGGATTGTTAACTCTTCTGGAGCTTCAAAATCTTCAGAAGAAATTCCTAACTCTGGAACAGCATAAGCTGCTTTCATGTACATCGCCCATATTGGAAGTGCCATAGTTGCCCCTTGTCCAAAAGCAATGTCCTCAAAATGTATTGCTCGATCTTCACCACCAACCCAGATCCCAGTGACCAAGTTAGGTACCATTCCCATAAACCATCCGTCGCTTTGATTTTGAGTTGTTCCAGTTTTTCCAGCAATTGGATTTTTAAATTCATAGGGGTATCCTGTGACAACATTTTTATAGGCATAATTATGTTCATCAGCCCCTATATGACGTAAACGAATTCCCGAACCAGATTCTGTAACTCCTTTAAGTAGATCAATAGTAACGTATGCTGACTCTTGACTCAACACATCTGTTGTTTCTGGAACCACCTCAAAGAGAATGGTCCCATTTTTATCTTCAATTCGAGAAATCATTATTGGTTTAATATAAATTCCTTTATTAGCAAAAGTACTGTAAGCCCCTACCATTTCAAATAAACTAATATCAGGGGTTCCCAAGGCAATTGAAGGAACTTTCGGCAAATAAGAAGTAATTCCCATCTTGCGAGCCAAATTGACAACCGGCCTAGGTCCTACACGATCCATAAGTCTGGCACTAACAGTATTTATTGAGTTGGCTAATGCATTTTTTAATGTTCGCATTTGACCGTATTTATCTCCTGAATTCTTTGGGCACCAGGCATCAACATTTCCGTGTTTCTGGGGCTCAATACAAAAAAGTGCATCTGGTAAAATATCGCATGGTGATAGACGCAATTGGTCAATTGCTGTTGCATATAAAAAAGGCTTAAAAGTAGATCCTATTTGACGGCGTCCTTGTTTTACTTGATCGTACTGAAAATGTTTGTAATTGAACCCGCCAACCCAGGCCTTTACATGACCCGTCAAGGGGTTCATTGACATCATAGAAGCTCTGAGAAAGTACTTATAATATCGAATGGAATCCAAGGGACTCATAACCGTATCCCGATCTCCTTTCCAACTAAAAACTTCCATTTTCACAGGTTTTTGAAAAGTTTCCCAAATAGTTTCCTCGTCTTTACCCGAAGATCGCATCTTTCGCCATCGTTCGGACCTTCTTGCGGTATTTTGGAGTAAAGTATCTATTTCTCCTTCTCTAAGTTCTAAAAAAGGTGCTGTTGGGTTTGCCTCCGGAGTATTTTGGAGAAAGAATTCTTTTTGTAAATTTGAAATATGAACCGATACAGATTCTTCTCCAATTTTTTGTAAACGGGAATCAATGGTTGTGAAAATTCTTAGTCCGTCTCGAAAAATATCGTATTTAGTTCCGTCTTCTTTAAGGTTTTCTGAGGTCCATTTTTTCATGAATTGCTGTAAATAAGCTCTAAAATAGGTTGCCAAGCCTTCTCTATGAGAATCAGGAGTATAATCAATTTCAAAAGGAATTCTTTTGAGGGAATCTAATTCTGTTTGTGAAATGAAGTTATTGCGTTCCATTTGTTGAAAAACGATATTCCTTCTTTTTTCTACACGTTCAGGTCTTCGGAGCGGATTGTACAAAGATGAATTTTTAAGCATCCCAACTAGAGTAGCAGACTGTTCAATTCGTAACTGGCTGGGAGTAGTATTAAAATATATTTTAGCCGCAGATTCGATTCCATCTGCACTATACCCAAAGTCATATACATTAAGATACATCGCTATAATCTCTTCTTTAGTGTATCTTCGTTCTAGCTGTACCGCTAAGACCCATTCCTTGAATTTTTGTAGAACTGCCTCGATTTTGTTTCTTGAACGAACTCCAACAAACAATTGTCTAGCCAGCTGTTGACTTATGGTGCTTGCCCCTCCTTTTTTTCCTAGATATATAAGTGCCCGTAATGTCCCTTTAAGATCAATGCCTGAATGATTAAAAAACCTTTCGTCTTCGGTTGCAATTAATGCTTGAACTAAATTTTCTGGAAGAGTATCGAAAATAATTGGAGTTCGATTATCATTAAAATAAAACTTCCCCAAAACAACTCCATCATTAGATAAAATTTGAGTTGCTAAATTGGTCTTAGGGTTATCCAGTTGTTGAAGTTCAGGCATTTTACCTAATACTCCTAATGCAGCGCTTAAAAACAAGAGGATAACCGATAAAATTCCAATTGAGAAAATTAACCAGAAAAAACGCAAGGGCTTTCTGTAAGAGTTAAACCCTTTTTTGACAATCTTTTTTTTCTTTTTATTTGTCATCAGGGCTGGATTTGTGGTTCTAAAGCAATCCCTACATTTAGGATGCCTTCTAAAAGTCGAACACCCTCAACATCACCATTATTTCTTACTCGTTGAAAAAGATTCACATAAAATGGGCCTTCGTGTTCGGGTATCCATCCTTCGTGCCACCATAATTTACTTTCTTTAACATCTAAAAATCCTTTCCCAAGCCATTTGCCCTCTGGATTAGCCATAGCATATTCTAGAGTGTCTCTAAAAATTATTTGAACAGAATCTCGCAACTCAGCAATTAAAAATAAATTTGAATAGGGATAATCGTTATTATTGCGAATATGAACGTAAATGTTAGAGGGGGTTTTAGGCATTTGTGGAATAGAAAACGAAACAGCATCCGAGGAAGACCATCCTTTAGAAAAAGATTTATATTCTCTAAATAAAACAGCTGAATCACAAGATGTAATCAATATAAAAACTGCAAGAAAACTTAATTTATGCATTTTTCTTTCGATTACTATTTTTTCTTGATCCAGACTTGTTATTGCCTTTCCTTTTTTTAGGGCTATCAAAACGATTCAAACTGTCTTGTCCTACTACGTTTTCAAAAACTTTATCAAGGGATTCGACCTTAGTTTCTTGAGAGAAATCCTCCAAGCTCAAAACCGTTTTTTTGGCTTTGTTTAATTCAATTATTTGCTTTACTTGGTCTGTTTTTAGCAAATGCCAATTCATCCACTCACCTTTATAAGCATACCACATATAACCTTTGAAAATATCGATTTTTTGACAAACTCCCACTCCTTTAATCGTTTGAAGTTTAGTTTCTGTTTTTGGGAAAGCCTTTAAAGCATTGAGATAAGAATCCAATTCATAATTTAAGCAACATTTCAATTTACCACATTGACCTGCTAGTTTTTGGGGATTTAAGGAAAGTTGTTGGTAGCGTGCAGCAGACGTTGAAACAGATCTGAAGTCTGTTAACCAAGTAGAACAACACAATTCTCTTCCACAAGAACCAATTCCTCCTAATCGGGAGGCTTCTTGGCGTAAACCAACTTGACGCATATCAATTCGAATACTGAAAGCTTGAGCCATGTCCTTGATTAATTGACGAAAATCAACTCGTTTTTCTGCGGTATAATAAAAGGTTGCTTTTGATCCGTCACCTTGAAACTCAACATCGGAAATTTTCATTTCCAAATGCAAAAAAATGGCCATTTCACGTGCACGTTTCTGAATGGTTTTTTCTCGGTCACGGGCTTTCTGCCATACATCAATATCTTTTTGGCTTGCCTTTCTGTATATCTTCAAGACCTCCTCGCTATCCTCCTTGATCTTTTTCTTTTTCATCTGGAAACGAACCAATTCCCCAGTTAAGGTAACTTGCCCGATGTCATGGCCACTTTGGGTCTCGGTGGCAACTAAATCCCCAATACTCAAGTTTTGATCTTTCCCTTTACGATAAAATGCTTTTCTACTATTTTTGAATCGCACCTCAACGATATTGAATGGCTCTTGGCCATTTGGTAATTTCATGTTAGACAACCAATCAAAAACAGTGAGTTTATTACAGCTATCTGTCCCACAAGTTCCATTATTTTTACACCCCCTTGGGGAGCCGTCAGTTGAAGAACAAGATGCACAACTCATAAATAAATATTTAAGTGTAAAAAGGTAAAGATACAGTTAATTCAGACATATTAAAACTTCCTTTTTTTTATTGATTTTTAAATTTTAAAGCCTCTGATCTACCCTTTTTAAAGATTTTATTACTGTTGTATAATCCCTTACGAAGTGCTTTTTGTTCTTCATATGGCAACTGAATAATTGAGGTGCATTCATTAGAGCAACAGTTTTTTGTTTTTTCTTGGCACCTTATACATTGGATAAAAAGTAAGTGACATGCTTCATTGGCACAATTTACATGTGTATCACAAGGGGTTCCACATTGGTGACATTGAGCGATTACATCATCCGTAATCCGCTCTCCTCTTCGCTCATCAAAAACAAAGTTTTTACCTATGAATTTACTTTCAAGCCCTTTGTCTTTTACTTGACGGGTATATTCAATAATACCGCCTTCCAATTGATATACATTTTTGAATCCTTTGTGTTTGAAATAAGCACTGGCCTTTTCACAACGAATTCCTCCCGTACAATACATCAACAACTTTTTATCTTCTTTAAGATCAGCCAAATCCTCTTCGATAATTGGCAATGAATCTCTAAAAGTATCAACATCAGGAGTAATTGCTCCCTTAAAATGGCCTATTTCACTTTCATAATGATTGCGCATATCTACACAAATGGTGTCTGGGTCTTCTAGTAAATCATTGAATCCTTCAGCGCTGAGGTGCTTTCCTTTTTGAGTAACATCAAAGGTTGAATCATTCAAGCCGTCAGCGACAATTTTGTCTCGAACTTTAACTTTCAGCTTCAAAAAAGATTTTAAATCTTGCTCAATTGCTATATTGAGTCGAATGTTTTTTAAAAATTCAATCCCATCTAGATGTGTTTTAAAATCTTGAAAACGTGGAGCAGGAACTGAAAGTTGTGCATTAATTCCCTCATTTGCGACATAAATCCTCCCCAAAACTTCCATGGAGTTCCAGGTTAAAAACAAATGGTTTCTTAAAAGCTCTGGATTCCCTATTTGGGCGTATTGATAAAAGGATAGCGTAAGCCGTTCTTTGCCAGCTTCTTCGAGTATTAAAGCTCGTTCCTTCGCGCTTAATTTATTGTACAGTTGCATGCTATACTTTTTTTAAGATGAATGAAGTTACAAAGATAAAAAAAAAGACTGTTACAGTTAAAACACTTGCTCCTTGATTCCTTACGCTTTCGCCCAAACGGCTAGTTCATTTCCCGAAGGATTTTTAAAATGAAAGCGACGGCCTCCCGGAAAAGAAAAAATATCTTGAACAACTCTTCCTTCTGCTTCTTTTATTTTTTTTATTAAGTTCTAAATTTTTGTGATATAAAACGATTAAAACTCCATTTAGAATTATCTCAGTTAAATGTACAAAGCCACTTGCAATTACTAACTCTGAAAAAGCTGTATATTTTCCAACATAGTCTTCAAATTTCCAATCAAAAACAGTCCGATAAAACTTTTTGGTTTTTTAAGGCTATTCGCCTTAATCCCAACATAATTGATATGGTTGTTTTGTTCCATAGGTAAGTGTTTTAGGGTTGGTACTATATTTTGAAAAAACTTTAAGAATTAAAATTTATCTAATAGGATGCGTTTAAAATGGACAAACAAATTTTAATTCCTTGCCTTATGTTTCCGACTCTAATGTTTTCATTAGGGCTGTGCTGATTATTGTCCATATTTACCATAGGAACAATCACTGTGGGTACTTTCAATTTATTAATCAGTGGAACAATTGGCACTGTTCCGCCCATAATTCTTATCACAATCGGATCTTTTCCAAAATCTTTTCTCAAATAATTTCTTATTTTTCTACCAAAATCAGAATCTGGATTAGTTCTAAAAGAGTTAACGCTCAAAGCTCCTTTAAATTTCACAATTTTGGGATGCATTTGTCTTTCCTCGTCTGTCGGATCTCGATCAAGAACATAAAACCCTTGCTCCTCAATATGATTTTTGATTTTTTGCAATTGACTAGCTCCTTCAGTTTCTGGAACCAATCGAACATCAATGTTTGCAGTTGCATATTCAGGAATTACAGTCTTCAACCCTTTGCCTTTCCAAGAAGTTCCAATTTGTCTAACATTTAGAGAGGGATATTGAAGAGATTCTTGATAATTAATCCCCACATTTTCAGAAGAATGAATCCCTAATTCATTGTTCAATTCTCTTGCATCAAAAGGGACTTCTTGTAAAAGACTTGAAATTTCTGGGGTTATTTCAATACCTCGATAATAATCTTTTATCAAAACTCTTCCTTCTTGATCTTTCATGCTAGACAAAAGATTTGCAAGTCTAAATACCGGATTGGGTAAATAATTTCCATAATGCCCGCTGTGCTGGGGTAGCTTGGATCCAAAAGTGGTTATCGAACAAGAAGCAATTCCTCTGCACCCAAAAGTAAGGGTAGGTAGATTGGAATTATGAGCAGGTCCGTCCATTACAATAAAATAATCAGAAGCATAACGGTCTTGATATTTATCTAATGTAGATAAAAGTGCCTTAGACCCATATTCCTCCTCTGGGTCAAAGATAATTTTAAGGTTTATTTTAGGAAACTTTTTTTGATTATGAAGCATTTTTAAGGCTGATAGAAGCATTATGATTGGTGCTTTATCATCTGCCACTGCTCGTCCAAAAACCCGCCATTCGTCTTCAATTTTATCATCCAATTTACTCCAATCCAAAACCTGCCAATCTCCATTTTGATCCCGCCGTTTCAACACAGGTTCAAAAGGGTCTTCTTGATCCCAAGCAGAAGAATTAACTGGTTGTCCATCAATGTGAAAATAAAACAAGACTGTTTTATAATTAGGGTTTACTATTTTTTCTGCGATTAAAATAGGAAGGGTGCTTGATTCTAATAATGAGGTTTTAAAATCTAAATCCTTGTATTGCTTGGCTACCCAATTGATGTTTTTAAGCATCATTTCTTTATCCTTGGGTAGATTAGGAATACTTACAAGTTCCTTATGCATAATCAGGATATTCTTGATGTTTTTGTTGATTTCAATGTCTTCTACTGTTTTCTGACCATAAATTACAGTCGACAAAAGGAAAAAAGTATTCAGAATTGTTTTGCAGAATTTATACATCGTTGTTGTTTTTATTTCTATAATTCTATTTGATTCGTATAACTAAAAAAGGAAGGGGCTATGGAATTATTTTATTAAATCCTGTTTCACTGATAAAGATAATTAATTGGATTCTTTCATCCGTAATTGGTTTGGACTTGTTTTGGGAATTCGTTCAATAATATTTCGTGCTCCTAAATCTAACTTAACTGCAACAATTTACCAAACAACTATACCATCAAAAGAACTACTCAATTTATCAACGGCCAAAGTAGATAATTTTTGATTGCTTATTTAATTATTTAATTCAACTTTTTTAGAATAAAATCCCTGATTAGAACATAACGTCTCTTTAAAATATTTACTCCTTTGATTCCTTTGGGGTGCATTGTTAGAATTCGGTTTTCTATTATTTTGGGGTTGTTTTGTGTTAAATTAGAGTTGTAGCTTAAAAACCTTAAATCATAGTTTTTTCGGGGGATCAACAAATGAATATAAAAAAATCAAACTATTGTTAATAAACCCTTGAGATAAGTGAGTGCGTCAAAATAAAGATATATTACCTTAGCAAGAAAGAAAAATAGTATTATGGCAGACGATAAAGCAGCGAAGCTAAAAGCACTTCAACTTACTCTCGACAAACTTGATAAAACCTACGGAAAAGGTTCGGTAATGAAATTAGGAGATTCCGCAATTGAAGAAGTAGAGGCTATTTCCTCAGGCTCTCTTGGTCTTGATATTGCATTGGGTGTCGGAGGATATCCGAAAGGAAGAGTTATAGAAATTTATGGCCCTGAATCCTCGGGTAAAACAACCTTAACCCTTCATGCTATTGCAGAATGTCAAAAACAAGGAGGAATTGCTGCTTTCATAGATGCAGAACATGCCTTTGATCGCTTTTATGCAGAGAAACTAGGTATCAATATTCAGGAGCTCATTATTTCTCAACCCGATCATGGAGAACAAGCTCTCGAAATCGCAGACAATCTTATCCGTTCTGGTGCAGTTGATATTGTAGTCATTGACTCCGTTGCTGCCTTGACACCAAAAAGTGAGATCGAAGGTGAAATGGGAGACTCCAAAATGGGACTGCACGCACGCTTGATGTCACAAGCCCTAAGAAAATTAACCGGTTCGATTAGTAGAACCAACTGCACCGTATTTTTCATCAATCAATTGAGAGAAAAAATCGGGGTGATGTTTGGTAATCCAGAAACTACAACAGGTGGGAATGCTTTAAAATTTTACTCTTCAGTACGTTTGGATATCCGACGCTCAACACAAATTAAAGATCCGGATGCCAAAGTTTTAGGGAACAAAACTCGAGTGAAAGTTGTTAAGAATAAGGTAGCTCCACCATTCAGAACTACTGAATTTGACATCTTGTATGGAGAAGGTATTTCCAAAATTGGTGAAATTATTGATCTAGGAGTTAATTATGAGATAATCAAAAAATCAGGGTCTTGGTTCAGTTATGGAGAGACCAAATTGGGACAAGGGAGAGATGCGGTAAAAACAATTCTTCTAGACAATCCCGATTTGATGGATGAATTGGAAGAAAAAATAATGGGAGCACTCAAAGCTATCAATTGAATCTATCTCGCAAGTTAAAAAAACTCCTAATTCAGCAGCAGATTTTTTTATTTTTTAAAATTTCGAATGCCAAACATAATTGGAACTAAGGCCATCAAATACATCAAAGGGCCATAGACCGCAGCAACAATTGCAAGGTCGGGTCGTCCAACGGTAATCACGGCCAAACTAATGGTTAAGGTTCCGTTTTGAATTCCAGATTCAATCGCAATTGTAATGGCCTGTTTTAAGTTTAGTTTAAACATCTTGGATCCAAAAAAACCAATGAACATGGTTAAAGTGTTTAAAACAAATAAGATGCCAACGGTATCGGCAAAATGTTTTTTAAATAATTCAAATTCCTTTACCAGAATAGAAAGAATAACCAATGCCAAAAGAATTGAAGAAGCTTTTCGCACTGGCCCTTCCATTCTCTGAGCAAAACTTGACGCCTTTTTTTTAATAAACATCCCAATCGAAAGTGGAATAGCAATAACTACAATCAAGGAGATAAATATATCTTGAGTTGGAGGTGTTATTGAACCTATACTAGTACTAAAAAAGTCAAATGAAAAATTAATAATTAGAGGAATAGTAAAAATAGTTATCAAACTATTGATTGAAGTAAGTGAAATCGAAAGAGGTAAGTCACCTCTAGCCAATAGAGTAATAATATTTGAACTTGTTCCCCCAGGACAGGCAACTAACATCATCAATCCAATAGCAATGAAAGGTTCTGGTTTGAAAATTAGACAGAGAATAAACCCAATAATTGGCAACAGAATAATTTGATTGAATAACCCAATTAAAACTGGTTTCAGATTTTCACCGACTCGTCTAAAATCTTGAAGAGTTAGCCCTAATCCCATTCCAATCATAATGATCATAATGGAAACTGCTAAAAATAATGTAGAAGATTCATCCATGATTAAAGTATACTTTTATTTTAGAGTTTTAGCCAATTCAATCGCTACTGCTTTTTGACTCCGCTGTTTTATATCCGAATTTAGTCCAGCCAAAATGATGTCCCTAGTTTTTTCTTGCAGTTCTTCCAAATCATCTAAGCTTTTCACTGGATTAATTTCTGGAAAAGTTTCAACCCTCAATTCTCCGGGAAAACCAAAATCTGGACTCCAAGGAAATTTGCGTTTACAATCCAAAAAAGTCATGGGAACAATCGGTATTTGATGTTCAATCGAAAGTTTAAAGGCCCCACGCTTAAAAGGGTTAAGTAAAATTGTATTGTCTACATAGTTTACTTCTGGAAAAATGCAAACACTTGTCCCACTTTCAATAACCTTATTGGCACGTTCATAAACACCCCACCTACTCTTAGAGCTGCTCCGGTCGACTAAAATCGCTGCTCGTTTATAAATACTCCCAAAAAGAGGAACTTTGATGTATTCTTTTTTTCCCACAAAAACAAAAGGATTTTTTGAAACACGAAACATTACAAAAGGATCCAAGTAACTGCTGTGATTAGCTACCAACATGTAAGAAGTTCCTTGAGGAAGTGGTTTTGCAAATTTTGTTTTAATGTAAAAACCCATACCAAACAATATAAAAGGAGACCAAATGTTTCGTGCTATCCAGAAAAGTGTTGGATATCCTTTTTTATAACTAGCAATAAGTAATAACAGTGGAAAAAGAGAAATAACCGGAATTGCTGCAAGTATATAAAACCATGCCCTCCATAATAGCAATGCAATTTTCTGAAGTATTTTTAGCATTAGCCAAATGTAGGGTTTTACAAATTGTTATAAAATTTTTAAATACTAGAACCCTTTTATACCTCGAAAATATAAAAATCCAATTTAAGCCCATCAAAATAGCTTTAATGGATTTAATTTATGGGGTTTTACCAAACAAGTTGCTCAAATTTATAAATGATCAGCCTTAATAAAGCTTTTTTACTAGCCATAGCCATTCTTTTTTTGAGTTGAAAAAAGTACCTTTGCTCAAACAAATTAGGTATGGCTAGAATTCTTACAGGTGTACAAAGTACAGGAACACCCCACTTGGGTAATCTATTAGGGGCTGTACTTCCCGCTATTGCAATGGCAAATGAGCCTGAAAACGAATCTTTTCTTTTTATTGCAGATTTACATTCCCTTACACAAATCAAAGACGGATCAGTTTTAAGAGAACATACTTTCAATACCGCTGCTGCTTGGTTGGCATGCGGTTTAGATATTGATAAAACAATTTTTTATAAACAAAGTGATGTAAGTTTGGTAACCGAACTGAGTTGGTATTTGAGCTGCTTTTTCCCATACCAACGTTTAACTTTAGCGCATTCTTTTAAAGATAAAGCCGACCATCTATCTGATGTTAATGCTGGTCTTTTTGGCTATCCTATGCTTATGGCTGCTGATATTTTACTTTATGATGCCGAGATAGTTCCAGTGGGTAAAGATCAGATACAACATATAGAAATATCACGTGATGTTGCAGCTCGATTCAATAATCAACAAGGAGAAACTTTTGTGTTACCAAAAGCACAAATCCAAGAGGAATCACAAATTATTCCAGGAACTGACGGTCAAAAAATGAGCAAGTCCAAAAACAACACCATCAATATTTTCTTACCTGAAAAAAAATTACGTAAACAAATCATGGGAATTCAAACAGACTCTACGCCATTAGAAAAGCCCAAAAAACCAGAGACATGTACTGTTTATAAATTATATTCATTGTTAGCCAACGAAGATCAAATTTTAAGTCTTCGAAACCAATACGTCACGGGAGGTATGGGATATGGGGATGCAAAACAAGCTTTGTTTGAACTGATTCTTGAAATCTTTGATGAACCTCGAAAAAAATTCAACTACTTTCAAAACAATCCTTCTGAAGTAACAATAGCACTTGCTAAAGGAGCTCAAAAGGCCCATAAGGTCGCTACAAATGTTTTAATGCGGGTTCGCTCTAATATAGGCTACTAAAAGCGTTCGTAATATTTCCTAGTAAGGAACGAACACAACCTTTCATTTCTAATTGAAATAAAAGAACGGCTACCTTGCTTATTAGTAATTTTGCTCTAAACACTAAATTATCCAAACTATTTTTATTTTCTAATAAATTAAAAATTACCTCCTCCTCTTCTGTTAAACTTAGGAACAATTCCTTTTGAGTATTCTGAGGTGTGATTTTTGATTTCCACCCCATCCAATAAACTAAATCAGCCGCAGATGTAATCATCAGAGCTTTATCTTTCCTGATTAAATTTAAACACCCTTTGCTTTGAGAATCGGATATCCTGCCTGGAAGGTAAAAACATCTCTCCCATAATGGTATCCATGATCTGCAGTAACCAAACTCCCTCCTTCCCTTTTGCAAATCCCAATACAATTATTGTATGATAAACCGTAAGTTCTTTTATAGGTTGTTTACAAAAATCTACTCCCTGGATATGGGGTCTCGAGTACCTAAAACACTAACAATATGTTCGTTTTCCATAAAAAATTTCCTTTTTGAAATAGAACTAATAAAGGCGGATCAGTACAAAAAGTGAAAGTTTTGGGGTAATTAGAGGAATTGTATAGAATCGGATAATTTTTCTTTTTTTAAAAACTTTTCTTCCTCAAGTATAGTCGAAAAATAAGTCTTAAAATGATTAAATTCCTGAAGTGGAACATTCCTATTCCTTTGATTTTAAGTAAATTGATTTCTTCTTCAAAAACAGCTTGAGTGTTTCCGCAATGATCAACTAATTTTTTTACAGTAATATCTCCTATTCCAGGTAAGAATTGTAACAATAAAAAGGCTTGAATTGACGTTAATTTCATGGGATAATGATTGGGGTTTATCATGCAAAATAAAAAAATTGTCGAAACCGTTTTTAATTGATTACATTTGAGTATGAATTTAGTGCAGTACATAAAAGAGCTTTTATATCAATACGAATGTGTTATCATCCCTCAATTAGGCGCCTTTTTAACACAGCCTATTGCGATCCGTATTGACCGAGAGCAGGGTATATTTTTCCCTCC
>Ga0233444_10002635_pt1 | contig 18643 bp, 17 predicted proteins | sample SI_124_October20_6_FD_182792 | JGI IMG/M metagenome (GOLD analysis project Ga0233444, IMG submission 182792) | Seawater microbial communities from Saanich Inlet, British Columbia, Canada - SI_124_October2016_10_MG | ecosystem: Environmental > Aquatic > Marine > Inlet | place: Canada: British... | reverse complement strand
CATTGCTGCCTACAAAAGCGCTGAAATCGCTCGACGCCTGCAAGATCATGGTGCCGAGGTGCGCGTCATTATGACTGACTCTGCGCAAGAATTTATTCGCCCTTTAACACTTCAAGCCCTAACCGGTAAGCCGGTTCACACCGATCTACTAGACTCCAAAGCCGAAGCAGCTATGGGGCATATAGAGCTTGCTCGCTGGGCGGATGCCATCTTAGTTGCGCCAGCAACCGCAAATTTTATGGCAGCCCTAAGCCAAGGAACTGCCAACGACCTACTAACGACGGTTTGCTTGGCTAGCTCAGGAAAAATTATTGTTGCACCGGCGATGAATCAAGCCATGTGGTCTCAACCAGCGTCCCAGGAAAACATTGAATGCCTTAAGCAAAGAGGCATTGCCATATTAGAACCAGATAATGGTATCCAGGCTTGCGGCGATATTGGACCAGGCAGACTACAACAACCTGAGGCCATTATTGAACATATGGGCAGTGTTTTTGACTCTGGCATTCTGTCGGGCAAACAGGTTGTTATTACCGCCGGTCCGACTAGAGAAGCCATAGATCCGGTGCGTTATATTAGTAACCATAGCTCTGGAAAAATGGGATACGCCCTTGCCAGCGCCATGCTTGATGCTGGGGCATCCGTTACGCTTATTTCTGGGCCAGTATCACTTCAATGCCCAGATCGCTGTGAGCTTATCTCCGTAGTCTCTGCCGACGATATGCTGGCGGCGGCGGCGCAGGCGGTAACAAAAGCCGATATTTTTATCTCGGCGGCGGCGGTTGCAGACTATAGGGTAACAGAAGTAGCGAGCCAGAAGATAAAGAAAAAATCAGATAAAATGTCGCTAAATTTGTCGAAAACACCGGATATTGTATCCATGTTGTCAAAAGACAACCCTAAACTGTTTGTTGTAGGTTTTGCCGCAGAAACGGATCGCGTGGAAGCTCATGCACGGGAGAAGCTCGAGCAAAAAAACCTGAATGCAATTATTGCTAATGATGTTTCTCGCAATGATATTGGCTTCAATTCAGATGATAACGAGGCTTTATGGATAGATGCCAATAACTGTAAAACTCTTAGCAAAAAAAGCAAAATGCAACTTGCCAGAGAACTTGCTGTCTTAATTGCTAACGAAATTAATCATTAGTCGATAGCAATAACCATCGTAGAGTGAGAGTCACGCATTTTGAATGATACAAGCGCAATAAGCCCTAATTTTTCTTATACAGTTGATGAACTGCCCGATGAGGTGTTTCGCAACTATGATATTCGTGGTTTTGCCGACTCTCAGATTACCCCTAGATTTGCCTATAAGCTTGGCGCCGTATTGGCCACCATGCTTATACAACAACAGTATTCGAGTATTTATTTAGGCCGAGATGGCAGACTGAGCTCGCCCGAACTAGCGAACGCCCTGAGACAGGGGCTTGCCCAACAGGGCATGAATGTAATTGATATTGCTGCCGTTAGCACCCCCGTGCTTAACTATGCCATTCACTGCGATGGCAAAGCAGACTGTGGCATTATGGTAACCGCTAGCCACAATGCTAAAGACTACAATGGCTTTAAAATTATTGTTCGAAACCAAGTGATTTCAGGCGAAATGCTGCAGTCAATCAAACAGCTTATGTGCTCCGCTACACCTAGTAATGCCCAAGCTGGAGAGATTATTTATTCGCAGATAACGCCACAGTATCTAAAAGCCATTATGGCCAGCTGCCGGCCTAAAAAAGATTTCAAAATTGTGATTGATTGCGCTAATAGTATTGTGGGGCCACTGGCAGTAAGCCTTTTCCAACAGCTCGGCTATGAATCAATTCCTTTATTTTGCCAGCCTGATGGCAATTTCCCAAATCATGACCCCAACCCGTCTGACGAGGCTAACCTGCAAACCCTTCAAAACACAGTATTATCTAATCAGGCGGATCTTGGCTTAGCCTTTGATGGCGACGGTGATCGACTGGTGGTTATTTCCGGTAAGGGTGAAATCCTTTGGCCAGACCAGTTACTGATGATTTTTGCACATGATATTTTAAATCGACACCCAAAGACTGATATTGTATTTGATGTGAAGAGTAGTTTTCGGCTCAAGCAACTTATTAGCGAGCTTGGCGGGAACCCAGTGATGTGTAAAACAGGTCATTCTCATGTTAGAAGTACAGTGCAGCACACTGGCGCCGTTGTTGGTGGTGAATTTAGCGGACATATTTTCTTTAATGATCGTTGGTATGGCTTCGATGACGGTCTCTATGCCAGCGTGAGACTGCTAGAAATACTGGCAAACTATGATATGACAGCCAAACAAGCACTAGAAAAAATAATGGCTGAATTTAAACCCAGCGCTTACACTCCTGAAATATTAATTCCAGTCACTGAAGCGGAAAAATTTGCTTTAATGGAAAAATTAATGGCGGATTGTGGCTTTAAAGGCGCAATAATTAACACTATTGACGGACTAAGGGTAGAATACCCCTTTGGCTGGGGTTTAATCAGAGCATCAAATACCTCAGCAAACCTTACATTGCGCTTTGAAGCCGACAATAAAGACCAATTAGCGCATATTAAAGAGCTGTTTAGCTTAGAGCTAGGGCCTTTTATTAACCAAGTGGATCAATATTTGTAATTATGTCATTAAATCGAGAAGAAGCAGAAAACACAGCCAAAGTCATCTCTAGAGCACTGCCCTACATACAGCGCTTTGCCGGTAAAACTGTGGTCATAAAATATGGCGGCAATGCCATGGTGGACGATCGACTAAAACAAAGTTTTGCGCGCGATATCGTTTTAATGAAAGCGGTGGGGATCAACCCTGTTGTAGTTCATGGTGGCGGCCCTCAAATTGGCCAATTGCTCGATAAGCTTTCTATTGAAACTAAATTTGTTAACGGTATGCGAGTCACAGACAGCAAGACTATGGATGCCGTAGAAATGGTTCTTGGCGGCACGATTAATAAAGAAATTGTTAATCTTATCAGCAGTGCTGGTGGCAGAGCCTTTGGCGTTACCGGTAAAGATGGGCGTTTAATCAAAGCTAAAAAACTTGTGGTGTCGCAAAAGACGCCCGAGATGTCGGTGCCTGAAATTATTGATATTGGCCATGTAGGTGATGTTGAATCAATCGACAAAAGCGTTATCGATATGCTGCTAAAAAGTGACTATATCCCAGTGATTGCTCCCATAGGCGTTGGCACTGATGGCGCTTCGTACAATATCAATGCCGATCTGGTTGCCGGCAGGGTAGCTTCAGTGTTAAATGCAGAAAAGTTAATGCTTTTGACTAATGTTACCGGCCTTCAGAATAAGCAGGGCGAGATACTAACCGGCCTAACGGTAAACCTTGTCGATGAGCTTATTGAAGATGGCACAATTTATGGTGGCATGTTACCTAAAATTCAATGCGCACTAGATGCGGTGAATTCCGGCGTTGCTGCTGCTCATATAATCGATGGTCGGGTAGATCATGCGGTAATGCTTGAGCTATTTACCGATGAAGGCGTAGGCACTTTAATTACCAACCAGAAGTAAGCGGAGACTACTGATGGTCGCGAAACGAAACTCCAAAGCTCAGGATATTCTTCAGGCGTTAGCACTAATGTTGGAGTCGTCTCGCGGCGCGCGTATAACCACTGCAGCCCTAGCCGCCGAGCTGGGCTGCTCTGAAGCGGCGCTGTATCGACACTTTCCCAGTAAGACTAAAATGTATGAAGGGCTGATCGATTTTATCGAAGAAACCATCTTTGCCCGAGTAACTAATATTATTAACGATGAGCCAGACGCGGTAAATCAGTGCCAAAGAATACTAGGCCTAACGCTAACATTTGCGGAAAAGAATGCCGGTATTAGCCGACTATTACATGGTGATGCATTAACCGGAGAAACCGAGCGATTACACCAGAGAATTGCGCAATTTTTTAGCCGGCTAGAATCACAGCTTAAACAAATTGTTAGAGAAGCAGAACTCAATCAAGCAATTATCGCTAATCCAAGCCCTGCTATAGCCGTCGATTTAATGATTAACCTGCTAGAGGGAAAGATCAGCCAGTTTGTTCGCAGTGAATTTAAACAGCGCCCAACACAATATTGGCAAGATCAATGGCCGCTATTGGCTGAACAGCTGTTTAGTCGATCCTAGACCTTCAGGACAATTAAACTCCGTACTGCTGTCGATACTGGTCTATTTTAGCCACCAAGTCACTATATTCTGGCTTGGCTTTTAGGTACTGCAAAATATCATCAATATCAATAATACTCGCCACGGGAATATTAAACTCCTGCTCCACCTCTTGAATGGCAGATTTGTCTGTTTTTCCACACTCTTTGCGATCTAACCCAATAACCACACCGGCAGCCTGAGCGCCCACCTGCTCAACTATCGACATCACCTCTCTGATAGCCGTGCCTGCGGTAATCACATCATCAATAATTAATACTTTGCCCTTCAGTGGCGCCCCTACCAGTGTGCCACCTTCGCCATGGGCTTTTGCTTCTTTGCGATTAAAGCAATAGGGCACATTGATACCATGATGCTCTGATAAGGCAACAGCCGTCGCTGCGGCCAATGTTATGCCTTTGTAAGCGGGACCAAATAGCACATCAAACTCTATACCTGACTCTACTATAGCCGATGCATAGCAACGCCCAAGCGCTGCAAGCGCACTGCCCGTGTAAAATTCGCCTGCATTAAAAAAGTGTGGCGAGATACGGCCGGATTTAAGCTCAAATTGGCCAAATTTTAACGCGCCACTGGAAATTGCATTATCAATAAAATCTACTTTGTATGTTTTCATCTGCTATTAATCTTTTGTTCCATTTATTTAAGAATAGATCAGTTTTCAGCCTATTGGGCCAGTGCCATATTTTGCACTCTTACCAAATCGGCAATACCTTGATTAGCAAGTTGTAGCATTTCAGCTAAAGCTTCACCGGAAAATGGTGCCTCTTCAGCTGTGCCCTGAATTTCTATATAGCCACCATTAGCATCCATAACCACATTCATATCAGTTTCTGCATTGGAATCCTCAGGATAATCTAAATCTAGCACCGGCACTCCTTTATAAACACCCACAGAAACAGCCGCAATCATATGCAGCAAAGGGTCGCTTTTAATCAGCTTTTCTCGCTGCAAATGACGAATTGCATCAACTAGAGCCACACAGCCACCAGTAATTGCCGCTGTTCGAGTTCCGCCATCAGCCTGAATGACATCACAATCAACGTAGATGGTATTTTCTCCCAGCTGCTTTAGATCGACAGCAGCGCGCAACGAGCGACCGATAAGCCTCTGTATTTCTTGCGTGCGACCAGACTGCTTGCCTCTAGCAGCTTCCCGACCCATACGGCTATTAGTTGAACGAGGAAGCATGCCATATTCAGCAGTTACCCAGCCCTGACCTTTGCCGCGAAGAAATCGCGGCACAGTATTTTCAACACTGGCATTACAGATAACCTTGGTGTTACCGAACTCGACCAGAACTGAGCCCTCAGCGTGCTGAGTATAGTTTCTGGTAATTTTTACTTGGCGCAATTGCTCTGGGCGTCGCCCGCTTGGTCTTGTCATGATTAATACCTTATTACAGATTCTTGTTGGTAAGTATCAATTGTAACAAATCTTCCCTCTCGATAACTGCCTTTGTTAGAATACAACTAAATAAAAATATAATGGAGCTACCATGCCACGCAGTATGACCGCATACGCCAGAATAACCGAAGAGCATTCTTGGGGATCAATTAGCTGTGAGCTTAAATCGGTCAATCATCGATTTTTAGAAATCGGCTTTAGAATGCCTGAATCTCTGCGTGAAGCAGAGACTACGCTGCGAGATATGGCGCGTAAGAAGCTTGGACGCGGCAAAATTGATTGCTCGATGCACATTGCCTTTAATCACTCCGATAATTCCTCAGAACTTGACCTTGATGCGGCTCGTGGGCACATAAAAACTGTCGAATCTATCGCAGCGGAATTAAAACAAGCCGCTCCTATTTCTGCGGTAGATATTATGAAGCTCCCCGGCGTTCTTAAAGATTCTGCAGTGAATGCCAAACAGCTGAGTAAATCTGGCATCCAAGCTTTTGATCTAGCGCTTGATCAAATGCTTGAAGGCCGGGCTCGCGAGGGTGAAAAGCTAGCAGATATGATTGAACAACGTTTATCTGGCATAGAAACTCAGGTGACACTAGTCCGTCAAAATTTACCGGAAATTCTGCAGCAACAACGCAGCCGGCTGCATGAAAAACTTTCCGAACTTAAAGATCAGCTCGATGAGCAACGACTAGAACAAGAAATGGTGATAATTGCCAATAGAGCCGACGTCGACGAGGAGCTCGATCGCCTAGAGGCGCATGTTATCGAAATTCGTCGAGTGCTTAATGAATCTGCTTCAATAGGGCGCAGGTTAGACTTTTTGATGCAGGAACTTAACCGAGAAGCAAATACATTGGGCTCAAAATCTATTTCTACTATCTCAACTCAGGCATCTGTTGAGCTAAAGGTGCTTATTGAGCAAATGCGAGAGCAGATACAAAATATTGAGTAAGCTTTACCGCTAGAGATAATTAATCGAATATAGATTTATTTTTCTGCTAATGTAAACTTCCACAACCCTCTATTCTTAACTGGATATTTATAGATTTATTATGACTTTGGGCACATTATTTATTATTTCAGCGCCATCTGGTGCTGGCAAAACTAGCTTAGTCGCTGAGCTACTTAGTCGTATCGACAACCTTCAGGTTTCAGTTTCTCATACCACTAGGCCCAGTCGCGCCGGTGAAACTGATGGCTTAGATTATCACTTTATCTCGCATCAAAAATTTGAACAAATGGTAAAAGATCAAGCGTTTGTTGAGCATGCCAAGGTCCATAGCAATTACTATGGCACATCCAAGGAGTGGGTGAATAGCGCTCTAAATAACGGCATAGACGTTATCCTAGAGATAGATTGGCAGGGTGCCGATCAGGTAAGGCAAATATTTTCACGCAGCTCGAGCATTTTTATCTTGCCGCCAAGTAAGCAGGCTTTATTTGAACGCTTAAAAGGGCGTGGCCAGGATTCAGATACCGTAATTGAACAGCGCATTGCCGCAGCTAAGGAAGAGATGAGCCACTTCGCTGACGCTGATTATCTAGTAATAAATGATCAATTTGAGCTTGCTTGCAAACAGCTAGAAAACATTATTCATGCCAAGCGTTGCGAGATAGACAGTCAACGGCACGAAAAACTATTAATTGATTTATTGTCGTAAGCGCTTAAATTAGGTAAAATTGCAGGTTCTCGATGGCTAAAAGCCATCAAATCCAAATAAATGTGTACTTCGGATTAAATATGGCGCGTATTACAGTAGAAGATTGTTTGAATTTTGTTGATAACCGTTTTGAATTGGTGATGGTTGGCTCTAAGCGAGCTCGTCAAATTGCTGTTGACGGTCGTCCTCCTCTTATCGATGCAGAAAACGATAAGCCCACCGTTATTGCTCTTCGCGAGATCGAACAGGGTTTAATTACTCCTGAAATTCTTCAAGAAATTGACCGTGATTATGAAATTATCGACGCAGCAGAAAATTCTGAAGACGCTCCGCAAGACGCTGTATAGCACAGCACTCTAAACGAGGTAGGAGGGCGAACCCCAGGTGCTTTCAGTACTAACCGAACAGCTTTCCAACTACCTCGAGCAAAAAGAGGTTAAAAAAATTGAGCGTGCCTACAGGTACGCCGAGCAATGTCACTCTGGCCAGCTGCGTCAGAGTGGCGACCCCTATATTACTCACCCTTTAGCGGTTGCTAATATCCTAGCCGATATGCGATTAGACCACGAAAGTCTAATGGCGGCGCTTTTGCACGATGTTATCGAGGATACTGGCGTTACCAAGAGTCAGATAAGCCGTCGCTTTGGTCGCACTGTAGCCGACCTAGTGGACGGCGTGAGTAAGCTTAGTGAAATTGAATTCGAAACCAAAGCTCAGTTGCAGGCTGAAAGCTTCCAAAAAATGACTCTCGCGATGTCGAAAGATATACGAGTAGTGCTGGTTAAGCTTGCCGATCGACTTCACAATATGCGTACGCTGGGCGTACTTCCGCCAGAGAAACGCCGCCGAATTGCACGAGAAACTCTGGATATTTATGCGCCCATTGCTCAACGTCTTGGTATCAACGATGTGCGGATAGAATTCGAGGATCTCGGCTTTGCCACCATGTATCCTCTGCGTCATAGACGCTTGCGCGAAGCACTAAAAGCAGCCAGTAAAAATCGCAAAGAAATTGTCTCCGAAATACATCAAGCCATTGAGATTCGTCTTGAACGAGAGTCATTTCCGGCCATTGTTAAAGGGCGCGAAAAGCATGTATGGAGCATCTATAAGAAAATGCGCGATAAGAAAAGATCCTTTCGCGATATTATGGATGTATTTGCTTTTAGACTGATTGTCGATTCGGTGGATGATTGTTATCGAACACTTGGCATTATGCACAATATATTTAAGCCAGTCCCCGGCGAATTTAAAGACTATATAGCAATTCCAAAATCTAATGGTTATCAGTCTCTTCACACCGTGCTTGTTGGCATGCATGGGGTTTTGATTGAAGTACAGATTCGCACTCAAGAAATGGAAACCATGGCTAACTACGGTATCGCCGCTCACTGGGAATATAAATCACTCAAAGGAACTGTCGACGCCAGCCAGCGCCGAGCGACGCGATGGGTCCAAGGGCTGCTTGAGATGCAAAAGCAAGCTGGGGATTCGTTGGAATTTTTAGAGCATGTTAAAACCGATCTATTTCCTGATGAAATCTATGTATTTACGCCTAAAGGAAGGATTATCGAACTTCCCTCTGGTGCAACACCGGTCGATTTTGCCTATTCAGTACATACAGATTTGGGTAATAGCTGCATTGCCTGTCGCGTCGACGGAGAATTGACGCCCTTATCAGAACAACTGCAAAGTGGGCAAAAGATTGAAATTATTAGCACTCAGGGCGCACAACCAAACCCCAATTGGCTAAATTTTGTCGTTACCGCCAAGGCACGAAGTGCGATTCGTCACTTCTTGAAAAATCAGCAACACGATGAATCGGTTAATCTTGGTAAACGATTATTGGATAAGGCATTGGCTAATTATGGCACTGCCTATAATAAGTTAAGAAAGTCACAGATTAAGCGATTGCTCAAAGAAACCTCTGCGCCAACCTTTGAATATGTGTTGCAACAGATTGGATTGGGTAATCAAGTACCTTTTGCCGTAGCGCATATTTTGGTGCCGCCCTCCAAACGCAATATTCCCGAAGATAAGCGCAAACCTTCACTCCCCGTGGTTATTGATACCTCTGAGAGCCTTATTCTACATTATGCTCGATGTTGTCACCCGATTCCGGGAGATCCTATATTGGGCCATGTATCTCCAGGTAAGGGGCTAGTGATTCACCTAGAGTCCTGCCATAACCTAAAAGAGATTCGCAACCACCCTGAAAAATGTATGCCACTTAGCTGGTCAAAAGTTGTTGAAGGTGAATTCCCGGTTGAGATTAAGGTAGAAATAACCCCCGAACGCGGGTTTATAGCGGCGCTAGCATCAAGAATAACCGAAGAAGATGCTACAATTGAAACCATTAGCGCCACGGAAAAAGATGCTTACACTAGTATTGTAGATGTGGTTTTGACCGTGCGTAACCGTGTACACCTAGCAGATATAATTCGTAGAGTCAGAAGCCTAGCACCTGTGCGACGAGTTTATCGCGTAAAAAACAAATAGTTATTCAAGGACGCCTTTTATGTCTAACAAAGCCCATATTTTTACAGAAAAAGCCCCTGCTGCCATTGGCCCCTACAGCCAAGCAGTAAAAGTGAACAATACGGTTTATCTTTCGGGTCAAATTCCTTTAAACCCTGAATCTATGGAACTAGTAAGTGGGGATATACAGGTTCAAGCCCGCCAAGTATTCGCTAACCTAAATGCGGTATGCGAGGCAGCAGGAACAGACTTAGGCGGCATTGTTAAACTTAATATATTTCTTACCGACCTAAGTAATTTCAATGCAGTCAATGAGGTTATGTCAGAGTTATTTGAGCAACCCTATCCCGCTCGGGCCGCTATTGGTGTAAAAGAGCTACCAAAGGGTGCTGAAATTGAAATGGACGCCATTGTAGTTACCTAATCAGCGGCTTTTTGATCGTCTATCAGCGCAGTGTATCCCTCTCTAAATGAAGGGTAGCTAAACTTAAAACCACTGTCTAAGAGAAGGCGATTATTGCAGCGTCTTATTGAGCCTAATTTCACAGCTTCAGGAGTAAGGGCGACATCGAGTTTTTGTGCAAGCCATTGCCTTATATCATACTGGGTGACAGGCTCACAATCAGAGGCTAAATAGATAGGCTCTATAGGTTTTTTTGACTCCAACAGCGCCATTAAATGTGCCAATACAGCGCCACAATCATCGGCATGAATACGATTACTCCACTGTTCTGGAGATTTTGGCCTTCCCTTGCCCGCCTGTACTTGACCGAGAAGACGAGTTCTTCCGGGGCCATAGATGCCTGAGAATCTCACTACGCTACTCAAACAGGGTAATTTATGAATAAGTTGTTCAGCCTCAAGTAGTATTTCACCAGAGAATGTGACCGGATTTGGCTTTGTAGTCTCATCAACCCAGTCGCCATTATTATCGCCATAGACACTAGTACTAGAGACCCAGATGACCAGTTTTGGAGCCTTGGGCAAGGTGTCGATAGTTTCTGCCATTGCTTGCGCCACAGCCAAATAGGACTGTTGGTATGCTTGCCGAGTAAACTCAGCAGGCGTTAGGGTTGCAACCCATATATCAAAGTTATCCGACGCCACCGATAACAACTGCTGTGGGTTCGCTGCATCGGCCATAATTGGCGTAATAGCTGACGGCAAATTCTCAGGATTGCGCCTTAATCCAAAACAAGAGTAATTACTACCTAACTGCCCAGCGGCACGCTGAGCTATATCGCCACATCCAACAAAAAGTACCTTCAAGCTATCTTCCTATATTTTTTTCTCGTAGTATGTGTTCAAAAATTGATCACCAATAATAAAAATATCATTCAATTTTTGGTTTCAGGGAGGAACCAATATGACTCTTACCGAGCTTCACTATGCTACCGTTTTGGCCAAGACCCAGCACTTTGGTAATGCCGCAGAGCAATGTAACGTCAGCCAACCCAGCCTCAGTATAGCAATAAAAAAACTAGAATCTGAATTGGGAATTAAGATTTTTGAACGTACGGCAACTAATATTTTACTCACCCGAATGGGGGAAAAAATTATTCAGCAGTGCCATAAAGTTCTTGATGAGGTTGCAATCATTAATGATATTGCTATTAATGAAGAAAAGAAATTGAGCTCCCCGCTCCATATTGGCGCTATCTATACCATTGGTCCCTATCTGTTTCCTAATTTTGTTTCACCCCTTAAAAAAAGCGCACCGGAGATGCCATTAATTATTGAAGAAGGATACACCAATACATTGCGCAATCGACTTCGCAAAGGAAAGCTTGATGTGGCTATCCTATGCTTACCATTCGAAGAACCCGATGTGGTGGTGCAGCCCCTATTTGAAGAGCCCTTTATGGCTGTTATGCCGACCAATCACCGCCTAGCAAAACGATGTTCAGTTAACGCAAAGGACTTAGAAAAAGAACACATACTGCTTCTTGGAGAAGGGCACTGTTTTAGAGATCAGGTGATAGAAGCCATCCCTAATATCAATCAATACCACTATGCTGAAATGCTAGCTGATGCAGACTCCCAAGCCTATTCCCTAGAAACTCTTTGCTCTATGGTAGCTACTGGCCTTGGCATTACTATCTTGCCGAAAACAGCGGTCAAAGGCCCGCGTGTTTGTACTGCGTGTAACTCTGATTTAGTTGCCGTCCCATTTGATGATAATGGCCCTAAGCGAACCCTAGCAATTGCATGGCGCGCTGGGTTTCCTCGATATAAAGCTATTGAAGCTGTTCGCAATGCAATTTATGCTAGCTACAACTTAGATTTTGCCCATCAACAACTACCAAAATTGGCCTATGAATAATGACAACAACTAACCTCGATGCAATCGCTATCAGTGAGCTTCGTGGTGTAGGCCCCCAGCTATCGCAAAAACTAGGTAAGCTTGGGCTTAATAGTCTTCAGGATTTATTATTTCATTTACCCCTGCGCTATATGGATAGAACAAAGATAACCCCTATTGGAAGTTTGCAAGCGCTAACCGATGTGGTTATTGAGGGAAAGATTCGCGCCTGTGATGTAGTTTTTGGCCGCCGCCGCAGCCTAGTTTGTAAATTACAAGACGATACTGGCACTACGGTATTACGATTTTTTCACTTTAGTCGCGCTCAACAAGATCGCTTAAAAAAAGGTGCTACATTGCGTTGCTATGGTGAAGTAAGGCAGGGAAAATACGGGCTTGAACTCAACCACCCAGAGTATCAGCACCTAGATAGCAACAATCCACCTAGCTTAGAAGACACATTAACCCCTGTTTATCCCCTCACTGAAGGCATAACCCAAATACGCATAAGGGATCTTTGCCGACAGGCATTAGATAAGCTAAAAAATCACGGGATTGAGGAATTAATTCCACAAGCGTTAAAACAGCAACTTAAGGGAGTGCTCTCTTATTCATTGGTCGATGCGCTCCAGCTTATTCACTCACCTCCGCCGGGTATTGAGCTACATAGGCTAGTCACCGGAGAGCATCCGGCACAACAGCGACTGGCGGCAGAAGAGTTAATCGCTCACAATTTAAGTCTGTTAAAAATGCGGCAAAAGGTTCAACGGCAGCAGGCACCATGTCTAACTGAAAATAAAACAGTATTGGCTCATTTTTTAGATCAATTATCGTTTAAGTTAACTAGCGCGCAACAAAAAGTATCCGCAGAAATAAATAGTGATATTAACAACAGCTTCCCTATGTTAAGACTGGTTCAAGGGGACGTGGGTTCTGGTAAAACGGTAGTTGCCGCCATTGCCGCGTTACAGGCGATTACCAATGGCAAGCAGGCCGCACTGATGGCACCCACAGAAATTCTAGCCGAACAACACAGAATAAATTTTGAACAGTGGTTCAAAGATATGAAAATCAGTGTTGCTTGGTTAACCGGCAAGGTAAAAGGTAAAGCACGTGAAGTTCAGCTTCAGCGAATTGCCGATGGGAGTGCACAAATGGTCATAGGCACCCATGCGCTGTTTCAAGAGAGCGTTCAGTTTAGCGATCTAGGCATTACCATTATCGATGAGCAACACCGATTTGGCGTTCATCAGCGACTTGCACTGCGCAATAAAGGATTTGGTGATAACCAGCCGAATGAGCAAATTTTAGCGCCTCATCAATTAATTATGACGGCAACCCCTATACCCAGAACATTGGCCATGAGCGCCTATGCCGATCTTGATTGCTCAATTATTGACGAGTTACCACCAGGCAGAACACCGGTTGAAACCGCCGTGTTAAGTAATTTGCGGCGCAACGATATTATAGAAAGAGTGCGCGCATCCTGTATCGAGGGTCGACAGGCCTATTGGGTCTGTACGCTCATTGAAGAATCAGACGTACTTGAAGCTCAGGCGGCAGAAGTGACCGCTAGCGAATTACAGCTTTTGCTACCAGAACTCTCTATTGGCTTGGTGCATGGCCGTCTTAAACCGCGTGAAAAATTAGACATAATGAATAGATTTAAGTCTGGCGAAATAAACTTACTGGTAGCAACCACGGTCATTGAAGTAGGGGTTGATGTGCCTAATGCCAGTCTAATGATTATTGAAAATGCCGAGCGTCTTGGTTTATCCCAACTGCATCAGCTTAGGGGGAGAGTAGGCAGGGGTTCAGCCAAAAGTCATTGCGTTTTACTTTATAGCTCACCTATTTCTGCCAATGGCAGTGAGCGATTAAAAACCATGCGTCAAACCAACGATGGCTTTGCGATTGCCGAAAAAGATCTCGAGCTAAGAGGCCCCGGAGAATTGCTAGGCACCCGTCAAACCGGCGATATGCAACTGCAAATTGCCGATCTACAACGAGACGCACATCTACTACCGCAAATAAAATTAAGTGCTGAGTGCCTTATTGAAAAACACCCAAAAACAGTAGATGCACTAATTAATCGCTGGCTGGGCAATAATCAACAATATGCACAGGCATAAAAAAACAAATATTTACTATTTATTTTTATACATAACCATTTATACTCGCACCCAAATTCGAGGAGTTAATTTATGGCTTTTAGTAACCCTATCTCTGATTTATTCGGAAAATCCCCAATTAAACCATTACAAGAACATATGACACTGGCTGTTAAATGCTCTTCTCAGTTAACCAGTTTTTTTGATGCCACTGTTGCAAACAAATGGGATCAGGCATCAGAGATTTTTGATTCTATTTGCAAAGACGAAAATGCTGCAGACGAACTTAAAAAAGAATTCCGACTCAATATGCCAAAAAATCTGTTTATGCCGGTTTCTCGTTCTGACTTACTCGGTATCTTAGGCCATCAAGATCGTATTGCTAACTTAGCTAAAGATATATGCGGAATTGTTCTTGGCAGACAAATGGAAATCCCAAAATCTCTACAAACTGACTTTAAAGGCTTTGTTAAAAGTACAATTCAAGCATCTGAGCAGGCTCTTAAAGCCATTAACGAGCTCGATGAACTTTTGGAAACGGGATTTGCTGGTCAAGAAGTTAAATTTGTACAAAAGCTAATCCGAGAGCTAGATGCAAAAGAGCAGAAAGTCGACAAGAAGGAACGTAAGCTTCGACATAATCTCTTTAATATAGAAAATGACTTACCGCCCATTCATGTAATGTTTCTGTACAACATTATCGACAACATTGGCGAAATTGCCGATACCGCCGAAAGTGTTGGTAATCGCCTAGAACTTTTAATCGCTAAATAATTAATCTCTGGAATTAATATCATGGACTTATTCTCTGACTACGGCACCCTTCTGATTCTTTTAGCAGGATTGTTCGGGTTTTTTATGGCCTGGGGTGTAGGCGCAAATGACGTCGCCAACGCCATGGGTACCTCTGTTGGCTCTAAAGCACTAACCATCAAGCAAGCAATTTTAATCGCTATGGTATTTGAGTTTGCCGGTGCATACTTGGCAGGCGGTGAAGTGACCTCTACCATACGAAAAGGGATTGTTGATTCTGCTATTTTCGCCGAACAGCCTGACTACCTAGTGTTTGGTATGCTATCAGCACTTCTAGCCGCAGGCACCTGGTTGATGGTAGCTAGCATTATGGGCTGGCCTGTATCAACAACACATTCAATCGTTGGCGCCATCGTTGGCTTTGCCGCAGTAGGCGTTTCTGTTGATGCGGTTAATTGGAGTAAGGTTAGCACAATTGTAGCAAGCTGGGTGGTATCTCCAGTGCTTGCAGGAACAATGTCGTTTGCCCTCTTTCGAAGCGTACAACGACTTATCCTAATTCATGAAAATCCGTTTGAGCGTGCCAAAAAGTATGTTCCTTATTACATGTTCGCTGTCGGCTGGTTAATGGCTATGGTCACCATGCTAAAAGGCCTTAAGCATGTATTTAAAGACATAGGTATTAAGTTTAGCTTTATCGAAACGGCTTTTGTTGCAGCTATATTTGGAATTTTAGTGGCGGCTCTTGGTACATATCTGCTATCAAAAGTACAGCGTGATGAGAGCCTAGAGGAAACAGATCGCTTTGCAAATGTCGAAAAAGTTTTTGCTGTATTAATGATCTTTACTGCCTGTAGCATGGCTTTTGCTCATGGCTCTAATGACGTAGCAAACGCAGTAGGTCCCTTAGCGGCTGTTGTCAGCGTGGTTAGCTCAGGCGGCGATATTGCAGCTAAAAGTATTATGCCTAGCTGGATACTTCTATTAGGTGGTGCAGGTATTGTTGTCGGCTTGGCCACTTATGGCTTTAAAGTTATGGGAACCATAGGCCGAAAAATCACCGAGCTAACACCCAGCCGTGGTTTTGCCGCCGAGTTAGGTGCTGCCGCAACTGTGGTATTCGCGTCGGGTACTGGTCTGCCAATTTCTACAACTCATACCTTAGTGGGCGCTGTTCTCGGCGTGGGTATGGCTCGCGGAATTGGCGCGCTTAACTTGCGCATGGTTGGATCCATCTTCTTATCTTGGGTAGTTACATTGCCGGCAGGCGCGGCGTTATCAATACTATTCTTCTTTTTCTTTAAGGGTGTTTTTCTTTAAAGCCTTTTAATCTATGTGCAGATGCTCCCTCTAAGGAGCATCTGCTTAAAGTTTTAGCTGTTTCTTAAAACTTACGCCCCATCACTGTAATAGCCTGCCATGCCCTCTAGCCCAAGGGGTTTAATTTTAGAAGCATTCCCTTCTGTGCCAAAGGCTTTGTAACGCGCCACAGCGATATCTTTCATAGCAGCTATGGATTCTTTTAAGTAGACGCGCGGATCAAATGCCGCTGGATTTTTGGCTAAATATTGGCGAATAATGCCTGTAGATGCCAGTCGCAAATCGGTATCTATATTAACCTTGCGTACTCCGTGTTTAATACCCTCACAAATCTGCTCTACAGGAACACCATAGGTTTCGGGGATTTCACCGCCATGCTGATTAATGATTGTCAGCCATTCTTGAGGCACTGAAGATGAGCCATGCATGACCAAATGAGTATTGGGGATTTTTTGATGAATTTGCTTAATGCGATCAATGGCTAATATATCACCTGTGGGTGGGCGACTAAATTTGTAAGCGCCATGAGAGGTGCCGCAAGCTATAGCCAGTGCATCAACCCCAGTTTGATCGACAAAATCGACCGCCTCTTTAGGGTCGGTTAACATCTGCTGCTGACTGAGAACACCCTCAGCGCCAACACCATCTTCCTCGCCTGCCTGTCCGGTTTCGAGAGAACCCAAGCAGCCTAACTCTCCCTCAACCGATACCCCACAGGCATGAGCCATGGTCACCACTTGACGAGTCACAGCCACATTATATTTATAGCTTGAAGGGGTTTTACCATCTTCCATCAGTGAGCCATCCATCATCACCGAGCTAAAGCCCAACTGAATCGAGCGCTGACATACTGCGGCACTGGTTCCATGATCTTGGTGCATACATACAGGAATATGCGGCCACTCTTCCATGGCTGCTTGGATTAAATGACGCAGAAATGGCGCGCCAGCATATTTGCGCGCGCCAGCAGATGCCTGAATGATTACCGGACTCTGAGTTTGGTCAGCGGCGAGCATAATTGCGCGCATCTGTTCTAAATTATTAACATTGAATGCTGGCACGCCGTAGTTATTTTCTGCGGCGTGATCCAGCAACTGTCTCATTGAAATAAGTGACATCGCTTCTTTCCTTTTAAGCATTATTTGTAAATTGCGTTCCTTGCAACCCTGCCACTGTAAGCTTATTTAGTCGCTAGCTGCTCGTGTTTTTAGTAGGGCAACGGCGGGCAATTCTTTACCTTCTACATATTCTAAAAATGCACCCCCGCCTGTAGAAATATAGGACACCTGATCGGCAATTTCATATTTATCGACTGCTGCTAAGGTATCCCCACCGCCGGCAATTGAAAAACCATCGCTTGCAGCAATGGCTAGGGACAATGTTTTGGTACCCTCAGCAAATTGATCAAACTCAAATACACCGACTGGACCATTCCATATTATCGTGCCGAGGGTTTTGATAATCTGCGCTAGCTGCAGTGAAGATTCTGGGCCTATATCAAAAATCATATCGTCTGCTTCAACATCTTCTACCGCAACCACTCGCGCCTCGGCATTTTCTGAAAATTCTTTGCCCACCACTACATCGGTTGGCATCGGAATTTGCACCTTTTCCATCAGCGCTTTGGCTGCAGGAATTAAGTCTGGCTCATACAGTGACTTACCCACTGGATAGCCCGCTGCCGCCAAAAATGTATTGGCAATGCCACCGCCAACGATTAACTGGTCAACTTTGTCCGCAAGAGTTTCCAGAACCATGAGTTTAGTTGAAACCTTAGAGCCGCCAACAATGGCTCCGACCGGCGCTGCCGGTGTGGCAATGGCTTTTTCCAAAGCGTCTAGCTCTTGAGCTAACAGGGGGCCGGCGCAGGCAATGGGTGCAAACTTTGCCACACCATGAGTCGATGCTTGAGCGCGATGAGCGGTGCCAAAGGCATCCATTACAAAGATATCGCATAGGCTGGCATAGGCCTGTGAAAGCTTATCATCATTGGTTTTTTCACCCGCGTTAAAGCGAACATTCTCCAGTAAAACCACTTGCCCCTGGGCCACATCAACACCCTGAGACCAATCAGAAACTAATTGCACCTGAGTGCCTAATTTTTTGCTCAAATCGTCGGCCACAGGCTGCAAGCTGAACTGCTCTTCAAACTGTCCCTCAATTGGTCGACCCAAATGAGACATTAAAATAACTTCAGCACCCTGACCTAGTGCCTGCTTAATACTAGGTAATGCCGCATTAATTCTGGCATCACTGGTTACCACGCCATTTTTAACGGGAACATTGAGATCTTCACGAATTAACACACGTTTTTGACTGAGGTCTAAATCAGTCATTAATTTAATTGTCATTATTTTTCCTAGTATTTAATTGATTTAGTTGGCACTAATAGTCAGGGTTTACCAACTTTTTAATACATCCAACATTCTATTGG
>Ga0233444_10002634_pt1 | contig 18646 bp, 15 predicted proteins | sample SI_124_October20_6_FD_182792 | JGI IMG/M metagenome (GOLD analysis project Ga0233444, IMG submission 182792) | Seawater microbial communities from Saanich Inlet, British Columbia, Canada - SI_124_October2016_10_MG | ecosystem: Environmental > Aquatic > Marine > Inlet | place: Canada: British... | reverse complement strand
CTCATCTTTTTTTGCTCGACCGGGTGTCCTCCTCTTTCTGAAAATCCATTTTTAATTTCGTCATTTGCTAAGACTGTTCCAAGCTCTGGACACCAGTTTACCATAGTATCAGAAAGGTAAGTAAGCCTATATTTTAAAAGTATTTTTTCTTTTTCTTCCAGACTCCAGCTATTCCATTCTGATGAAGAAAAAATAACTTTGTTGTTTGTGCTTGCTTTAATTTCTTTATTTCCGTTTTTTTCAAACCTCAATATAAGGGTTTCTATTTTTTCAGCTTTTTTTGTTTCTTTATTATACCAAGAGTTAAATATTTGTTTGAAAATCCATTGTGTCCATTTGTAATATTCTGGTGAAGATGTCCTTATTTCTCTATCCCAATCATAAGAAAATCCAAGTTTATCTAGTTGTTTTCTGTAGCCTAAAATTACGTTTCCTTCAATATCGTTTCCTCCATCTATGTTTGTTTTTGTTGTAACAGCTGGATGTTGGCCAGTTTGAATAGCGTATTGTTCTGCCGGCAAACCAAAAGAATCATATCCCATCGGGTGTAAAACATTATAACCTAACAGCCTTTTATATCTGGCATATACATCGGAAGCTATGTATCCAAGGGGGTGTCCTACGTGTAATCCCGCACCAGAGGGATATGGAAACATGTCTAAAACATAATACTTTGGTTTGTTTGTTTTATCTTTTGCCGCAAAAGTTTTATTTTCAAACCAATGTTTTTGCCACTTTCTTTCAATTATTTGAGGATCATATTCTTCCATTTTTTTTCTTTGGAATTTTATCTATTAACAATACTATTTCTCCTTTTACTTTGTTTTTTTCAAAATGTAAAATTAACTCTTCTGCCGTTCCCCTAATATTTTCTTCGTATATTTTTGTTATTTCTCTAGAAATACTAATTTTTCTGGTATCTAGTATCTCTAATTTTATTTCATTTAATAGTTTAAGAAGCCTATGTGGAGATTCAAACAAAATAATAGTATGAGAAGTATTTAATACTTTTTTTAGTTTTGTTTTTCTTCCTTTTTTATGTGGTAAAAAACCAAAAAAACTAAATTCATCTGTTGCAAATCCTGACTGTACTAAAGCTGGAATTATAGAAGTGGGACCGGGTAAACAAAAAACAGGTATATTGTTTTCTTTTGCTTTATTTACTAATAAAAATCCTGGGTCACTTATTCCTGGTGTACCTGCATCAGAAACAAGAGCAATATCAAAATCTTTTTCTTTAATTTCTTTAATTATTAAATCTACAAGTTGATGCTCATTATGTTGATGATAAGGCGAAATACTATTAATAATATTATATTTCATCAAAAGTTTTTTTGTTATTCTAGTGTCCTCGGCAAATATTTTTTTAACTTTTTGTAGCGTTTCCTTAGATCTATAGGTTATATCACCTAAATTTCCTATTGGTGTTGGTATTATATAAATATTACCCAATTTCTATTATTTAATTTTAACACCATCTCTTTTAAACTCATTTCCGTTTTTATATAAATACGTTACTATTAGTTCTCCTTTTTTATTATAAATATTCCATTCTCCATTTTTTTCTCCGTTTTTATATTTTCCTTCTTCTTTTTTTAATCCACTTGAATAGTAACTAACATGCTTTCCAATAGGGATATCATTAATATATTCGCCTTTAAATTTTGTTTTATTTGTTGTAATGTATGTAGATTTCCATAATCCTATTTTCATTCCTCCTATATATTTTCCCTTTTCTTTATAATCATTTATTTTATATTCCCAATTACCCTCTCTTTCACCATAAAAATATTCACCTTTAGTTATTACTACTCCGTTAGTATCGTATTCTACTATTAATCCATTTTCTTTTCCATTTATATATTCTTCTTGTCTTCTTATTTGACCATTTATATACCACCATTTCCATACTCCATTAGGTTTGTTTTTTAGAAAATTTCCTTTTTGTTGTAAAACACCATTTTCAAAATAATATTTCCATTCTTCGCTTTTATTATTTTTTAAAAAGACTCCTCTTTCCTTTATTTTCCCATTTGGCCAGTAATAAACCCAACTACCTTTTTTATTATTTGATTTATCAAAGTTTCCCTCATATATAAGAGTATCATTTTTAAAATAATTAAACTTAATTTGTTTTCCTGTTGAATCGAAAACTTTAAATAAACCTTGTTTTTTATCATTTTTTAATACTCCTAATATATACCCATTTTTAATTTTAATCTGTGATGTTTTTATTCCTTTAATTATTTCTATATTATTTTCAATACCGTTTTTATAGTTTTTTATTTCTTCAATTTTTCCTTTTTTATCATAAACTTTTTTGAATCCTTCTTTTTGTCCATGGAAAAAAGTTTCTTCAATTTTTGTCTTATTATTATCATAAAGGACTTTCCAAATACCATGTTTTTTACCATCTGAGTCCAGCCTATTTATTTCTTCTTTTTTGTTAATTATTCCCATATCATAATTCAAAATAGAAATTATGTTTCCTAAACTATCATAATTATAGCATGTTCCATTTTTTATGTTGTTTTTAAAGTTGTTTTCTTTTAAAATTTTATTTGAACCTTTAAAGTACACTACTTCTTTACCTTCTTTATTTCCGTTTTTGTAAAAAGTTTTTTTGACTATTCTTCCTGTATTGTCATAGTTTATAATAATGCCATGCTTTTTATTATTTTTATACACCTCTTTAAGAGTTATAATTCCTAAGGAATCATAAAACAACCATGTACTATCAAGTAAAGCTTCTTTCCAAAAGCCTATAGATTTTATTTTAGAACTTTTATAATAATTTATCCATTTACCATCTGGCTTACCATTCTTTAAATTACCCTCGCTACTTAATTCTCCAGTCTGAAAGTAAAAATTTTTACTTTCAATGTTTTGAGAATAATTAACATTTATATATATAAAAAAAAGAAATATGTAAATACTTTTATTATTATTAACTATGTTCATATGTTTATAAAACATTGTGTTTTTACAATTTTATTACAAATAAAAGTTTTATTAACACTCATTCAACAAAAGATTATTAAAATAAAACATTTAAAATCAACTATTTAATGAGTTATTAAAAATATATTTATAAAATAATAATATTTTATTAGTTGATAAAAAAACGAAAACGATGCTTTTATATAGTTGGTAACCTTTTAATTAATTCTTTATTTCTTTACTCTCAAAAAGCATATTAATAAACTTTTTTTTATAATGAACAACTTATTTACAATAGCAAATAAAAGTATAATAATATAACCAACAAGTTTATAACATGAAAATATCAATAGCATCTGATCACGCAGGTTTTGAACTTAAAAACCACCTCATTTCTTCATTTAGTGCAAGGCATACTTTTATAGACTCTGGACCATCCTCAAGCTCAAGCGTTGATTACCCAGATTATGCACATAAAGCTGTTAGTGAATATAAGAAGAAAAAATGTGACAGAATAATATTAATTTGTGGTTCCGGAAATGGAATTCAAATGTCTGCAAACAAACACAAAGACATACGGTGTGCTTTATGTTGGACAAATGAAATCACAGAAATGGCAAGGTTACACAATGACGCAAACGCATTAGCGCTTCCTGCAAGATTTATATCTTTTCCTGTAGCAATAAAAATTGTTAATACCTTTATTAACACCCCTTTTGAAGGGGGAAGGCATAAAAAAAGAATTTTAAAAATAAATGGGAATCAGTAAATATTATTACTTATTAATAATTGTTTTTGTGTCATCTTGCATAGTCCTAAAACCTAAAAACACCCAAAACCAAACACCCCAAAAAACGGCACAGTTATATTCTAACACAATCAGCACTTCCGATCTTAAAGAATATTTAAAAAAGCTTTCTTCAGACGAATTTGAAGGAAGAGAAACAGCAACAAAAGGCCAAAAAAGGGCCGGAAGCTACATTAAAGAGCACTTTATTACACATAACATCTCTAGTCCAAGAAAACTAGAAAACCCGTATTATCAACATTTTCCTGTAGAGGCACTAGACCTTTCCTTGGTAGATTTATCAATTAATGGAACTAAACTTAAATTCTTAGAAGAATTTTATTCTTTTGGATTACCTATGAATAGTTATTATTCACGTAAACAAATAGTCTTGCAGGTATTCTCTTTAACTCAAAAACCACAAGAAGAAAATTTTAAAGGAAAAGTAGTGCTATTACTTAATGACACTAACAAACACGAAAAACCTCTTAGCTGGAGAAAGAAAATTAATTACTTTTCTTCTAAAGGAGCCCTTGCTGTTATATTACAAAAGCCGAACTATAAAAACACCGACTTAAGAATAAAGGATCAAATAATAAAACCTTACATGAAAATTCACGGGAATCAAAAAACTAAAGCACATATACCTTTTTTCATTGTTGATGACCAATCATTATCAAGTGTTTTAAAAGACAGTGCCAACACCACATCATTTTCAACACAAACCAGCAAAACCAAATACTCTGAAAACGTTTTGGGCTTTATACCAGGTAAAACAGACGAGTTAATAGTAATATCGGCTCATTATGATCATTTAGGTTATGATAATGGTCAAATTTGTAATGGAGCAGATGACGACGGTTCCGGAACAAGCTCTCTAATGTCTATCGCGAAGTCTTTTAAACTAGCATTTGACGAAGGTTTTGTACCACAAAGAGGAATACTGTTTTTAGCTTTTTCAGGCGAAGAAAAAGGTCTTTTAGGATCAAGATATTATACAGATAATCCAATTTTCCCACTTTCCAAAACAGTTGTTGACTTAAACATTGACATGGTTGGAAGAAAAGACACTCTACACGATAACAATAATTACATTTATCTTATAGGTTCAGACAGAATTAGTAAAGATTTGCACTCTATTAGTGAAGAAGTTAATAATGAAAACATTTTTTTCAACTTAGACTATACCTACAATAAAAAAGATGATCCTAATAGATTTTATGAAAGATCAGATCATTATAATTTTGCTAAAAACAATATACCGGTAATTTTTTATTTTGGAGGCATGCATGAGGACTACCATAAACCAACAGACGACTTCGAGAAAATAGATTTTCCAAAATTAGCAAAAGTAACTAGATATGTGTTTTTAACCGCATGGGAGCTCGCTTATAGAAAAGAAAGAATTAAGTAAAATGGAAAAAGTAATTTTAGTTGATAAACTGGACAAGGAGATTGGCACAATGGAAAAACAAGAGGCGCATATCAAGGGGGTTTTGCACAGGGCTTTTTCGATTTTTGTTTTTAATAGTAAAAAGGAATTACTTCTCCAAAGGAGAGCTAAGACCAAATATCATTCCGCAGGCCTTTGGACAAACACCTGTTGTAGTCATCCAAGGCCTAACGAGTCAACAAAGCAAGCGGCAAAAAGACGCCTTAAAGAGGAAATGGGAATGTCCTGTAATTTATCCAAACAATTTGACTTTATTTACAAAGCTATTTTAACTAACGGCCTTTATGAGCATGAATTTGATCATGTTTATTTTGGTACGTCTAACGACCCCCCTACTATTAATTTGTCCGAAGTTGACACATATGAATATAAAACCTTAGAAGTTATTAAAAAAGAAATTAAAAATATTCCGGAAAGATATACAGAGTGGTTTAAAATTTGCTTTGTTCAGGTTGAGAAATTTTATAATAAAAATTTATGAATATAGCTGTTATAGGCGCTGGCAGTTGGGGAACAGCTCTAACTTCAGTTCTCTCACAAAAGCAAAAAGTAAGTTGGTGGATAAGAAGCAATAAAAATCTTGAGCACATTAAAAAGTTCAAACGAAACCCATCATATCTAACAAACTTAACCCTTAACACTAACAATATTACTTTCTTTAATAATATTGATGATGTTTTAAAAATCAATGATCTTATAATTGTTGCAATTCCTTCAGAATTCTTGTTTTCAACTTTTTTAAATAAAGGGCCTTTGTTAAATAACAAGATTATATTATCTGCAACTAAAGGCGTTATCCCAGAAAGACTTATTACTCCACACAGTTTTTTTGCCTCCATTAATAACAATAATAATTACGGTGTTATTTCTGGCCCTTGTCATGCTGAAGAAATTGCACTTGAAAAGCAGAGTTATTTAACAATATCCTTCGAAAGTTTAACACACGTCGAATATCTAAAAAACATTTTCAAATCAAAATTTTTACAAATAAGCATGTCATCAGACGTTGTTGGTGCCGAGTATGCTGCAATTATTAAAAACATATATGCCATTCTTACAGGTGTTTGTTCAGGCCTAGGATATGGTGATAATTTTATTGCCGTTTTAATCACATCATCTGCAAACGAGCTTAATAATCTTTTAATGATTTTGGATGCTAAAAATAGAACTATTACTAAAGCTGCTTATTTAGGTGATCTTTTAGTAACTTGTTATTCAGCACATAGTAGAAATAGAAGTCTTGGCTTTTTAATTGGTAAAGGGTTGCCGTTGCCCAAAGCTTTATCACAAACTAAAATGGTTGCCGAAGGATATCACGCCTGTGCATCCATTTATAAAATACTTACTAACTTAAAAAGAAATTATGATGCGCCAATTCTTAATTGTGCTTACAATATTATGCACCTTGGCAAAGACCCCCAAACAGAAATAACCACGCTAACACCTTTAATTAGTTGAAAACTAGCCAGTTATGTTTTTTTCACAGAGCTTGATTTTGACAAGACATCTTATTTTTTCTGAACTCAAGCACTTGTGGTTTACGATATGCCCTTAAAAGCTATTTATACAAAAAATACATCAAACTAGAGTGCTCTTTTTCTTTTTTTGCCTTTATATTTGACCTAAACCCATTCCAAATACCTTTAATCAAATTTTCTCCTTTTTTCTTTGAGCTCAACATGCTTATGTAGTATGCGTCAAAGAACATTGGCTCTATGTGTTTTAATTTTAAGTTATTTTTATTAGCAATATTTTTAATATCGGCCCTTCTAAAATGAGACACATGTATTGGCAAGTCATATGCTACCCAATTTTCTTTATATTTTTGTGCGTCATAGGAGTTGCAGTTTGGAACAGCAATTATAATGACCCCACCTTCTTTAAGTATCTTATAAATCTTTTCAATGTAGGCTTGAGTATCATATACATGCTCAAGGACGTGCCACATAGTTACTACGTCAAACATATTTTTTTCTTTCAAGCTTAATAGGTTGCTACTAATTTTAATATTATTTTTTTCTATTGCAATTTTTTTAGCTCCTTCATCTTTCTCTATACCGTCTATTTCCCATTTTTTGTGCCGCATATAACTTAAAAAATCACCTGTTCCGCATCCAACATCTAATATTTTTTTTCCGTCTGTTTTACTGTATTTCTCTATTAACTGGTTTTTCTTATAAAATTGATATTTTCTTACAATGTGATATATTTTGTTAATTAATCCTTTTTTAGTTGCATTATGAGAGATGTAGTTTTTGCTTTGGTAATATTTCCCTATAAATTTCTCTTTAGGTCTTGGGCTTGTAAATCTATATCCGCAGGTTTCGCATTCTACGATACTAAAAAATTCCCTTGTTGCATTATGATCTTGCCCTACAAGATGTTTTTTTATTGCGCTTCCTTCGCATATACTGCATAATAATATGTTTTCCTTTTCTTGTTCCACGTGAAACCTTATCTTCCTAGGTAAATTAATAAAATCGATATATCAGATGGTTTTATTCCACTTATTCTTGCCGCCTGTCCAATGTTAATTGGCCTTATGCTGTTTAGTTTTTCTTTAGCCTCAGTTGAAAGAGATGAAAATTTTAAATAGTCTATATCTTTTGGTATTTTGACGTGCTCTAGTTTTTTCAATTTTTCAGCATTTTCTATTTCTCTATTAATATATCCGCTATATTTTATATCTATTTCAACTTGTTCAATTATTGAGCTTTCTATTTTATTTTCTTTAATAAAGTGTTTTAGTTTTTCGCTTCTTTCTATAATTTCATTCATATAAATGCCGGGCCTTGTCAATATACTAGTTGTCTTAACTTTTTGTTTAATCCTTCCGCTTTTTTTCTTTTCAAGAAGATCATTTATTTCTTTGGGTTCTAATGATAGTCTTTTTACGTATTTTTTTAAAATTTCAGTTTCTTCTTTTTTGGTTTCAACCAATTTAAATTTATTCTTTGCCAATAGACCTATATCAAATCCTTTTTTTGAAAGACGTATATCTGCATTGTCTTGTCTTAATAGTATTCTGTATTCAGCCCTAGAAGTGAACATTCTATAAGGCTCATTAGTGCCTTTTGTTATTAAATCATCAATCAACACGCCAATGTAAGCTTCGTTTCTTCCAAGTATAACGGGTTCTTTGTTGTTTGTTTTCAAATGTGCATTTATTCCAGCCATTAAGCCTTGTCCTGCTGCCTCTTCATAACCAGTGGTTCCATTTATCTGCCCGCTGAAATATAGGTTTTCAATAATCTTAGTTTCTAATGTGTGCTTTAATTGTGTTGGGGGAAAGTAATCGTATTCCACCGCATACCCAGGCCTGAACATCTTAGCATCTTCAAACCCTCTGATAGTTCTTAGCCCCAACAGCTGTATGTCTTCAGGCAAGCTACTGGAAAAACCGTTTATATAATATTCTATTGTGTCTAACCCTTCAGGTTCTGCAAATATTTGGTGTCTCGGCCTTTGGCTAAATCTGTTTATTTTATCTTCAATTGAAGGACAATATCTTGGACCTACAGAGTCTATAGCACCATTAAAAAGAGGGCTTTTGCTGAACCCGCTTCTTAAAACATCATGTGTTTTTTCGTTAGTGTACGTTATAAAACAACTTTTTTGACTATTTAAAGCCCGGGTGTCATTAAAGTACGAAAACTTTCCGGGATCTACATCTCCAGGCTGCTCTTCCATCAAAGAAAAGTTTATACTTCTACCGTCAACCCTTGCCGGCGTACCTGTTTTCATTCTACCGGAATTAAAACCTAATGATTCTAATTGAGCTGTTATTCCTTTTATTGGTTTTTCACCCATTCTTCCACCACCAAACTTTTTTTCACCTAGATGAATAGTGCCATTTAAAAAAGTTCCACTATTTAACACCACAGCCTTACAAAGTATTTTGACTCCCATTGATGTTTTAACCCCAATTACTTTGTGGTTCTCAACAATTATTTCTTCGACAACATCTTGCCAAAAATCTAAGTTTTTAATGTTCTCCAGGGATCTTCTCCATGTGCTGCTAAATAGCTTTCTGTCACACTGAGCTCGCGGACTCCACATTGCAGGACCCTTAGACTTGTTTAAAAGCTTGTACTGAATAGAGCTTAGGTCTGTAATTATTCCTGTGGAACCACCCAGCGCATCAATTTCGCGTACTATTTGCCCTTTTGCTATTCCGCCAATTGCTGGGTTGCAGCTCATTTGACCAATGGTTTCCATGTTCATAGTGATCAAAAGAACACTAGAACCCATCTTCGCGGCACTAGCTGCAGCTTCGTTTCCCGCATGACCAGCGCCTACAACAATGATATCGTATTTATTAAGCATTTTGTTTCACGTGAAACAGAGCATAAACAGCTCTATATCAGATAATTAGTTTTAATAATTTGTTTTCTTTATCTCGCATAATAGACTTTTCTTTATATGTAACGTCGTTAAATCCACACAAATGTAGAACACCGTGAATAATAACCCTAAATAATTCTTCTTTAAAAGTTACATGGTATTCCAAAGCATTTTTTTTAACGGTATCTATAGAGACGAAAATATCACCATTTATTAATTTTCCATTACTGTGGTCAAACGAAATAACGTCTGTAAAGTAGTCGTGTTTAAGGTATAATTTGTTAATCGTTCTAATGTAACTGTCATCACAAAAGACAAAAGACAAGCAGCCAGGTTTAAAACCCATCAAATCAATACTTTTGACAACCCATTTAAGGGTAGAAGGTTCGTTTAGCTCAAAAGAAACGTTTTGTTTATAAAATGAGATATCCAAATATTAAACCTTAAAGGATAATTCAACTTTATTTCCAGGCTCTTCAAAAACCACATCTTCAGAGAGTTGACGCATTAAAAAAATTCCTCTCCCTTGAGGCTTTTCAATATTTTCAGGCAATGTGGGATCCGGAAGGTCTGAAAAATCAAATCCACTTCCCTGGTCAGAAACTTTAAAGGTTAAATTATTATTATTAAAAGTAGAAATAATTAATGTTTTTTTTTCTAGAACATTTTTATTTCCATGGTTAATGGCATTATTGACAGCCTCTGAAAGCGCAATTAAAATATTCCCGTAGATTTCATTATTAATATTGTGAGCTTCACAAAGAGAATTTACCCAACTTTCTAAAATAAGCAAGCTCTTTGATTCGGCTCTTAAGCTAAGTTTCGTCACTACAGGATCTAGGGCACTAATCATAATTGTTGTCAATAGATTTAAAGTATTCATTTACTTTATTTTTGTAATAAGGTTTCATATTTGGAGGAATAGTTTTTAGAAGCTCTGTTTCCCCCTGTTTAATTTGAAGATATTCTTCGAACAAGCTAGTATTATTATTTTTGAAATTATCCAAAGATTCCTTAGACTCTCTTTTTTCTTCTTCTTCTTCTTCTTTACTAGCTTTATCAAGTTCTAAAAGCTTTATTTTAATTTCATCTTGGCGCTTTATTGAAGACAAAGAGATTTCATTATTGATAATATCGTCCTCGATAGCTTCAATTTTTCTAATGAGATTTTTAAGGCTGTTACCCTTCCCCGACCCGTCTCTATTTAGTTCTTGTGACATTTCAAGTAGCTGTTTTTTAATTGCGGATTGCTTAGCAGCCATTCTACCAAGTTGTTCAAATGACGATTCTTTATTTCCAGGACTTTTGCCACCTTTTTTGCCTTTCATAAATTTTTTCATTGCTTCAATTTGCTTTTTAAGCTGCTCAGCATTTTCAGCAAGACCCTTACCAGGATTTTTGTTTTTACCACCAGGCTTATTGCACTGTCCAGATCCCGGCATGTTTTGTTGTAACTGATTCATCATTTCACTTAGTAAAAGACCGAGTTCGTTAGTATGCATCATCACAGTTTGTTGTTGAATTTGCGCAGTTTTTCCTTTACGTTCAGTTATGCATCTGATGCTTTTTTTTAAAGAACGTTTTATGTTTTTAACCTCATTGTTAATTTTGTTGCTTAACATTATTTGCCTTAGAGAAAGGGCGATTAAAGAGTCTTCAATTATTTTGATTTTGTCATTTAAGTTTCGTTGGTCTTGACCTATTTCAATAAATTTTGGATCTTTTGGGTTGGTTTTTTTAATGTCAACAAGGACTAGCTCTTGATCTAAAGAAAAGGTGATTAGCTGTTCTAAAAGAATCCTCAAAGACTCTATATCTTCCTCTACTTTGTTTCCTCCGCCCTTGCTAAGGCTTTCCATAGAGCTTGCTAAATCTTTCAAGCTTTTACTACTTTTTCCTTGTTGCTCAGCTGCTTTTTTATTTTTATTTTCTGCAATTTTTTTTAGAGACTCCTTCATTGCGTCATTAACTTCTTTTTCTTTTTCTGCAGTATTGATAGTTAAAGGCTTTTCTAGCTCCTTATTTTTTTTTTTCATTTCATACAAGTCGTTTTTTATTTCATTAAACTCCTCCTTTATTTTTTCTTGTTGTTTAGTTTTTTGAAAACTCGAAAATTCCTTATCCTTATTTTTTTCTTTTAGTTCATCTTGTTTTTTTGCTAAATCTTGAAGTTCTTCAGCAATCTCTTTAGCTTTTTGTTCAATCTCTAATTTTTTAAAATGCTCTATTGTTCGGTCAAGATCTTTTAGCATGTCATCTTGAGAGTAATCTAGGTCTTCTAGTTTTTCCAATACTTTTTCCTTGTTCATCTCTTCTGCAAGTTTTCCGAGTTCATCATAAAGTTTTTTCATTTCATCAGACATAATTTCCTGCATCATTTTATTAACCTGCTGCTGTTTTTTAAGAATTTCTGCACTTTTATTTTTTTGACTTTCTGAAAGCTCGTTTTCTAGTTTATTTTGAAGCTCTTCTAGCTCCTCTTGAATTTTCTTTTGCACTTTTAGAAAGTCTTCTAGAGCCAATTTGTCTTCCCAATCTAAAGACTTTTTATTAAGCATTTTAGAACGCAGTTTATCTAAGTCATCATTAAAAGAGAAAAGTTTTTTTTGAAGTGAGCTAAAAGCTTTGTTTTGCTCCAAACTTTTGGTTTTTTTTATTTCTTTTAACTCTTTTTTAGATGGAGACTTAAAAAAAAGAGTTTTTGAAGCAGTCATTTTCGGATTATTAACTCCGTCGTTGTCTCTAACTACAAAATAATATTTTAACAAATCGCCACCATTTAGGTTTAAAGTAGAGAAATCAAAATCAAAACTAAAAACCGCCCTGTTAGAACCATGATATTTTAACGGTTTAGAAAAGATAATACTGTCTTGAATTTTACAAAAAAAACTCAGATCTGTAAAACCATAATCGTCAGAAATCTCACCAATAAAAAATCTTTTTTTAACATTATTGCTATCATATAGCTCATTAAAAGATATAGAAGGATGTGCATCTTTGTCTATTTCAACATAATAAACGGAAGAGTCCAAAAATTCTGATAGATCATTTTTAATATATATTAAGTATTCCTGAGATTTAATGGGAGAGTAAGAAAACCTAATTAACTCTTCTTTACTTTGTACATTGGTATCATTAAAAACAATATAACAAGAAGAAATATTTCTACAACCAATCGCCCAATCTATAATAGAGCCTTCCGGAGCAACCACTCTGTTAATATTATAAAATGTATCGTTTTCTAACCCGGTATGAGCAGGATAATGAATTATTTTTTTTTCTGAAAGTAATATGGGGCGAGGCAATACAGTTACCGGAAAAACAATAGTATCATTATTACCGTCCAATAGTTTAAAATTAAAAGATTTTTTAACAGAATTGAACTTATATTTAAAGGATTTAAATTCTGATTTTGAAGGAAAAAACCGTTGATTTTCTACGTACATTAGAACTTGTTCTGGTTCGACATCTCCAATGGTTTTAATATTAATTGAAAGAGAGTTGTTTTCTAAAACAACAATAGGCCGGCCCTTATTTATTTCAAAGGAAAAAGGGTTTGGCTTTTTAAAGCTGCTTTGGAACAAAACCACCCTTTTAAGTGGGTGAATAATATTATCGGGGAAAACAAGGGAGAAAAAAAAAGAAGCTAAAAATAAAAGAAAGACAACCAAAAAAAACTTTTTTTGTTCGCGCAACGAGATTGCAGAAGAAAAATTATGTTTTAAAGAATTTATTGATTTTTGTTCAACAGAGGCAGACAACAAATTTGAACCGCCTTTTTCTGCCATTGCTTTTAATCCAATAACATTGATTAGTTGATCTTCAATTCCAGGGATTTTAGCAGAAAGCAAATAAGAAGCATCACGATAGGACATTCTATCAATAATAGAGAAAAGCTTCATTAGGGGAACAACAACAACTTTAAAGAAATAAAGAATAGTAACAACGCACCCCCCAACAAATAAAACTCCCCTGCCAACAGATGAAAACCTAAACAGCTCCTCTAAAATTGAAATCCCTGCCAACAAAAAAAGAATAAAGATAAAAGACATTAACAATCCTTTGACAACGGCATGTTTATAAAACTTATTAATAAAGAAGTCTAATTCTTTGGAGAGATCTAAAAAGCTATCTTTATTTGAATACATTTTCCTAATGTAATTTAAAATTAATCAACTCAAAAATAAAGTAAAGCAAATATTAATAGTGTTGAATTAAAAAAAGTTTTCTGTTTTAATTGTAATTTTGTAAAAAAAGTTTGAAAATAAGAATAACAAAAGAGTTTGATTTTGAAGCAGCGCATGCACTTGACGGATACAACGGCAAATGTAAAGATATTCACGGCCACAGCTACCACCTAGAAATGACATATTTAGGAACTCCAAAAGCAGAAAAAGCCATATCAGACTGCGGAATGGTGGTTGATTTTGGAGAAATTAAGCAAATTATAAAAACAAAAATTTTACCCCTTTTCGACCACAGATTAATTCTTAGAAAAGACACTAGGTTTAAAGAAATTAAATCAATTAATGAAAGAATAAGACTTGTTGATTACCAGCCAACTTGTGAAAATATGCTTATTGAAATCATTGAAATATTAAAAAAAAACGAACCAAAGGGAACCACTATTGTAAAAGGATTTTTAAGAGAAACAGCCAATAGTTATGCCCAGTGGAATATTGAAGACAACATAAATCTATAATGGAGAATATAGAAGAACAAAAAACCAGAGCCGCTCAATGGTTTAAAGACTTAAGAGATCAATTTTGCACATCTTTTATGGAGACGGATACAGGATCCTTTGATAGAAAAAGCTGGAAGCATAAGGGTTCTGGAGGTGGAGAAATTAGCGTAATGAAAGGCGAAGTTTTTGAAAAAGTAGGAGTAAATATTTCCACTGTTTCCGGAGAGTTTTCAAGTGAATATAGAAACAAAGTAAAAGGCACAGAAAAGTCTCCCAAATACTGGGCATCAGGAATTAGTATTGTTGCTCACATGAACTCGCCCAAGGTGCCAGCATTTCACTTTAATACTAGATTTTTAGTTACTGGACAATCTTGGTTTGGGGGCGGGGCAGACATGACTCCGACTTTTATTAATCAAAACGACACGAAGCTTTTTCACTCAAAACTAGAGAAAGCATGTCAAGATCACAATAAAGAATACTACACTAAGTTTAAAAAAAACTGTGATGAATATTTTTATTTACCTCACAGAAAAGAGGCTAGAGGAGAGGGGGGTATTTTTTTTGATCATTTAAATACCGGTCAATGGGATAAAGATTTTTCTTTTGTAAAAGATGTAGGGATAAAGACTTTAGAGGCTATTTCTCAAATAGTCAAAAAACATAAAGATCAAAGCTGGACTTTAGAAGAAAAAGAGCAACAGCTAATCAAAAGAGGAAGGTACGTTGAATTTAACTTAATTTGGGATAGAGGAACCCTTTTTGGGCTCAAAACAGGAGGTTCTACAGAAGCAATTCTAATGTCAATGCCTCCAACAGCAAAGTGGACATAAAAAATGACAACCCTGAAAGACATAAAAAAAGTGATTTCTGAAATACCAGACCCCGAAATACCAGTTATTAACATTAAGGAGTTGGGGGTTTTAAGAAATATTATGTTTGACAAAAACACCTTGAAGGTGACCATCACTCCAACATATTCTGGTTGCCCAGCCATGGATCGCTTTCAAAAAGATATTAAAGAAAAACTACAGCAATTAAAAGTGAAAAAGTTTGATATCATAATGCAGTTTGACCCTCCGTGGACAACCGATTGGATAACGGATAAAGCAAAGGAAAAGTTAAAAGCTTATGGAATAGCTCCCCCAGCTCATAAAACCAAAGACAAAAACATACTTTTAGGAATAAAACAAAAGATAGAATGCCCAAGATGCAAGACCATCGAAACAGAATTAGTAAGTCAATTTAGTTCCACAGCATGTAAAGCAATGTATAGGTGTATTTCTTGCCTTGAGCCGTTTGAATACTTTAAGTGTTTATAGATAAACTTTGCTAATTCTACAGAGTAATAGTTTTTTCTATATCCTCTATAACGCCCATTGCAGCTTTTTCACCAGCAATAATAGCTGCGTTTAAAGATCCGTTAAGCAAAACATCTCCAGCTAAAAAAACACCGTCTTTAAGCTTAGTTTCAGACGGGAAAATTTCGTATTGCAAGTTGTTTATTTCTGGCAAGGCTTTGGGAATATTATATAGCTTTAAAAAATGAGCATCTTCAATTTTACATTCTTTTTTTAATTCTATTTTAACCTGATTAATTAAATCTTTCTCTGATAAGCCATGTTCTTTAACAACAGTAACAGAAATCAGGTCGCTTTTACCTCTATGGATAGTTTTAAGACTGGTTGGATAAAAAATATTATTAATTAGACTTCCTTTATTCGCAATCAACCCTATAAATGCCTTGTCGTAAACGCGATTAGCACAAGTAAAATATAGGTTTTCACAAGATTTCCAATCAATTTGTTGTTTTTTTAAATTCTCAACTACGGAACTTGGTTCAGCTGCTATAATTATATAATGGCTCTCAATTTTTTTACCATTAGACAAAGTAATTACTTTGTTTTTAACTTTGGAAACCAGAGTGTTATAATGAATCTCTGTACTTTGAAGCTTTTCTTTAAGTTGCTTCGAAATATTTTCAATACCCCCTTTTGGAAGAACACCAAGACCTTCGCCAAACATTTTAAAAACAAATTCAAACATTCTACTAGGCGTTTTAAGACTGTTTTCAAGAAAAATGCCACTAAAAAAAGGCAAGAAAAAGTTTTGAATTATATTTTTTGAGAAACCTAAATTATCTAAGTACTGTTTTGTAGTGATTTCATCGTCTTCAAATATTTCAGCGATAGTTTTTTTTTGAAGTCGGAAGTTTAGTTTTGCTATTTTAATCTTATCACTCATATTGCCAATTCCAGAAAAAAGAGTTGGAAAAAATAATGTAAAATCTCTTAGAGGGTCTCCAAAAAACTTTTGTTTACCATTTATAAATATGCAAGAGCCTGCCCTGAGCTTTTGTAGCTCCAAAGCTTTGTAGTCTAGATATTTTTTTGCTGCACTGTAACTGGATAATAAAACCTGAAACCCCCGGTCTAATTGAAATCCATTTATAATGTCTGTTTTTAGTCGCCCACCAACACGATCAGTAGCTTCTATAATTACTGGGATCAACCCGTGTTTTTCTAAAACCTGAGCTGCAACAAGGCCGCTAATTCCACCTCCAACAATATGAACTTTTAATGATTTGGCAGACATAATTTAATTTTCTGAAAAAAATAAAAATACAACTTAAAAAGAATTATACATATTTATTTTGTTGATATATTTTCAAAGTCTTCAGCTTAAAAACTAAGCTATAAATCAATTTTAATAGTCCAATTTAGTTTTTCAAATAACCAGACTTTAAACTTATAAATAGAATAATACATAATAGGAACAACTACCAAAGTTAAAAAAGTTGCAAAAGTTAATCCGTAAATAATTGCTAAACTCATTGGCTTGAAAAATATAACATTATCCCCACCAAAGAATATTTGTGGATCCCAGTCACTAATAAGGCTAAAAAAGTTAATATTTAATCCAGATGCAAGTGGAAAAAGCCCAAGAATTGTAGTTACAGCAGTTAACAAAACTGGCCTTAGTCTTGTTTTGCCACCTTCAATAACTGCATTTTTAAAGTCTTCATTAGAAATCAAGTCTTCGTTATTAAGCTGCATTTCTTTTCTTTTTCTTTTTCTTATGAGGTTGGTATAGTCAACTAATACAATAGCATTATTTACAACAATACCAGCCAACGAAATAATACCAATCATAGTCATGATTATTACAAAATCATTTCTCGAAATAAAAATTCCTAAAAACACTCCAGCCAGACTCAAAACTACTGAAGACAATATAATGGCTGGAGAAGAAAATGCATTAAATTGAGTTACCAAAATCAATAAAATTAGAAAAACGGCAAACAATAAAGCACTACTTAAAAAAGCGAGTTCTTTTTCTTGATCTTCCATTTGGCCAGTAAATTTATATTTGAACCCAGCATTAATAAAACTATCCCCAGCGTCAGAGTTCTCAAATTCATTTAAGTACTTTTTTACAACTGCAATAATTTCGTTTGCATTATAACCCTCCTGAACGCCACTAAATACAGTAACGGTATTGTTTTGATTTTTCCTGACAACCGCAGCATATTTATTTATTTTTTTTATTTTTTTTACAACAGAGCTTATAGGCACGCTTAGCTTAACTCCGCGGTTGTTCATAAACATTATTTTCTGTTCTAAAATTGAAGACACATCGCTACGATTACCTTCGCTATACCTGATGTTGATGTCATAATCTTCATCGTTAAAGTTATATGTAGAAACATCTTTTCCAAAGAGAGAGGTTCTAATACTTTGGGCTATTTGACCAGTAGAAAGCCCAACTCTTTTTGCATATTCTCTGTTAATATCAATTTGAATTTCAGACTTATTTACTTCAACATCAAGTTTTAATTTTTGAATACCCACAATATTTTTTTTAATCAAAAACTGCTGTAAAGATTCTGCTCTTTGTGTGAGCTCTCCATAATTAGAAGATCCAGTTATTTCAATATTTATTGGCGGCTGTTGAGGAGGGCCACTCTGCTCTTTGTCCACCACAATAGTGATATCAGCATGAAATTTTCCCAGTAGAGACTTTTCAATTAGACTCTTTACTGTACTAGTGTTTAGCCCTTTTCTGTGAGAAAACTCGCAAAAAGAGACTGTAATTCTTGCTTTGTGAGGAGTTTCACCAAAAGATGGGCCACTATTTGGGTCTGAGGTGCCTTTACCAACCTGCTCTATAATAGATTCAACAAAAGGAGTTTTTATGGTTTTGTTATTTATCAACTCTACATCTGCTGCCTCCAAGTAGGAAAGAGTGTCTTTTTCTGAAATAGGGGAACTTAAAACACGATTAATTTCTTTCTTTATTGCTACGGTTGCGGCATTGGTTTCTGCTATGTTTGTTCCCACCGGAAGCTCTACAAAAACATTGATATAGTTTGGCTGGTTTTCCGGAAAGAACAATACTTTTGGCGGAAAAATACCAGTCAAAACAAAGGATAAAATAA
>Ga0233444_10002633_pt1 | contig 18647 bp, 18 predicted proteins | sample SI_124_October20_6_FD_182792 | JGI IMG/M metagenome (GOLD analysis project Ga0233444, IMG submission 182792) | Seawater microbial communities from Saanich Inlet, British Columbia, Canada - SI_124_October2016_10_MG | ecosystem: Environmental > Aquatic > Marine > Inlet | place: Canada: British... | reverse complement strand
ATTTGTTTTGTCCCATAAAGCAAAGGAGAACATTCCATTAAACTTGTAAACCATCTCAATTCCCCAAGTTTGGTAGGCAGCAATAATTATCTCTGTATCTGAATCGGTCTTAAATTTATAGGATTTTGACAACTGTTTTTTTAGCTCTAGAAAATTATAAATCTCTCCATTATAAGCTAAAACTAAATTTTTGTCATTAGAAATGAAAGGTTGATTGGATTTACTGTCTAAATCAATAATTGCAAGTCTATTGTGTCCTAAACAGACTGTTGAATCTAAATAAATATCGGTAAAGTCTGGTCCTCTGTGCTTGGTCAAACTATTCATTTGTTTGACTTTATTTTCTACATCTATTAAAGATTGATGATTATAAACACCATTTATGCCGCACATTAGGATCTATAATCAGGATGTTCAAGCATTAAATCCAATCCATGATCTAAAGAAATTAAATCATTTTGAATTATACTTAACATTTTAGAGTTATCAGGCATTCTACGAGTCATATCCCCTTCTTTTAAAGCAGGCAAATGAATAATTTTAGATTTAGAATTTAATTTTTCAATTATCAATTTTGCAACGTCTAAAATCTTGTATTCCTTAGCTCCACCAATATTGATTACATCATTCATCATTAAATTGTCTTCAAATATTTTAATACAAGTATTTATATTATCGTCTACATAGCAAAATGTTCTGGTCTGAGATCCATCTCCATAAATTGTAATATCTTCATTTTTTAATGCTGATTTTAAAAATTTAGAAATAACAAAATCTTCACTCTGATTAGGCCCATAAGTATTAAAGAATCTAAATATAGTATATGGCAATCCATAGGATTTAAAATAAGACCTGAAAAATGATTCACCAACATTTTTAACTATAGCATAGGGAACTCTAGAATTTAACGGAGTTGTTTCCTCATTTTGGGGTAATTCAACAGGTTCTCCATACACTTCAGAGGAAGAAGAGAAAAATACTCTTTTAACAGAACTGTTTTTAGAAAGCTGCAATACATTTTTAATTCCTTCAATATCATTTAAAACCATAATTGGATTTTCTTGAGTACGTTTAACTCCTACTACAGCTGCATAGTGAAAAACATAATCAAAATGATTGGTTAACATTATTTCTGAAATACTTGTATAATTATTAACATTGCAGTTAACGAAACTCCAATTGGAAAGTTCTTTAGAAGGTAATTTGGTAGTAGAACCAGTGGATAGATCGTCTACAATAACAACAAAATAATTTGGGTTTTCCACTAATTTTCTTGCAAGTGCTCCACCAACATTCCCAGCTCCTCCGGTAATAAGTATTTTAGTCATAAATTTTATTTAATGTTTTAACCCAACTATTTGTTGAAATACTTTTTGATAAATTTAAGCTTTCTTTACCCATTTTTTCAAGATCTTTTTTAGATAATTTCATTAATTTTTTCATTTTACTTTTAAAATCATTGTTCTTTTTGTGAGAAAAAATGAAGCCGTTAACATTATTTTTAACAAAGCGATAACTAGATCCTACCTTGTCAGAAACTAAAACAGGTTTTCCCATAGATACCATTTCATGTAGACTAACTCCCCAAGGTTCATATTTACTAGGAAGCACATAAATATCGGAACCCGTAATTATCTCAACGAGCTTTTCTTGCTGGACAAAACCAAAGTGCTTAATATTTGAGTCTTTAATCCTATCGGGCCATAAATTTCCAGTTCCAACACACCACAATTGCCATTTAGAATCCAAGGTGAAATTAATACTAACAAAGTTTTGCCATAATTCTTGAAGACCTTTTTCCTCAGAATACCTACCTACAAAAAGTATTACTTTAGATTTTTTAAATTCTGAAAGTGTATTATTAAAAATTTTATTGTTACAACAATACAACCCTTCAAAAATATAATCATTTTTGAATCCTAATTTTTTTGCGTATTTGGTTTGTGGATCCCCTGGAACCCAAATACAATCAAATTTTGATTTATAAAAAAAATTAAAATAAATGGCCCATATATTTTGAAATAAAGTACCTCTCCATGGATTGTCAATCATCAAAATTTTTTTTGATTTTATGGACGAATTCTTGACAACATTTAAATAAGCTTTATCTACCCAACCACTTAAAAAAATTGCACCAGGTTTAATATTATTGATAAGTGTATTAATATCATGATATGACTTAAAATCACTTCTTTCATAAAAAAAGATATTTTTATTTTTAATAAATTCAAACGGTGCTTCATTATTAATTGGGTAATTTACTACATGCACTTCGAACCCACTCAATATTGCATTTTCAAAGGAATTTATTATGTAGCCTGAAAGTTCGGTATATAAGAATATAATTTTTTTACCCCTAATTTTCTGGTCCAATTTTATTTAATTTATCAATATATTGAGTGTAATTATAAAAATACATTAAAAATAATAATGGAAGACCATTTAGCATATAATTGCCTTGTCTAATTAATACAAGAATCAATAGAACAAAAATTGATTGACTAATTAAATGATGATAAAATAAATCTTTATTATCATCATCTACTTTATAAATAAAGCCTTTAACCAACAGTAATAAAATAAATCCTAAACCAATTAAACCTGTTTCTGTACATAACCTAACAAATAAAGAGTTTCCATCTTTAATATTAAATTCAAAATCATATTGTATCAGAGATTTTGTCAAAGTGAATTTTTTAAATGCTGTTTCATGAGATCCCAAGCCAGTCCCAAAAAATAGATAATTTGAAAGATTTTCTTTTGCTATATGTAAATTATTATACAATACAAAACTTGAATTATTTGTATTATTAATATTAAAGTTTTCGTCTAACCATAGACCTCTAGCAGCATCTGCTCTTAACTTAACATCTTTAACGTATGTATATGACAAACTAAAAGTAATTAATGTAATTAATAAACCTATTATAAAATAACGAAGTCTTATTGTATTAGTCACTAATAAAAAGGATATTAAAATACCTACATACCCTACTGAAGAGGTTGTCATTATAGAAATAAATATAACTATGATAGATTGAAATCTATTAAAAATATATTTATTTTTAAAAACTAAATTTTTGATACTTAAATAAACTGAAGGAGACAAGACTGTTGCCAAATAAGTTGGTTCTGAAAGAATTGAATTTACTCTAAATCCTAATATCCCTCCTTCAACAAATCCCCATTTATTTAAAAACCAAGAAAAATCGTATCCGGCTTTAAAATTGAAATAATAAAAAACAATTTGAAAAATCGAAATTAAACATAAAACCCATGTTCCTTTACAATAGATAATGAAAATTGTCATAATATCGAATTCGTAGAAATGTATTATGTAATAGAAAAATAAAGTCACCAAAAAAAGACCGCCTATAATTTTAAAAAATGTAAAAAATAAATTATTACCTAAAGCAACATGTACTAAGCCTACCAAAAATGGTATAAAAAAGAGCTTAAAAATGAAATTTGGAAACCCTATTTTAAAGATAAATAAAGGTGTTAATAAAATAAGAAATAAGTAGTGGAAATAAAATTCAAATGGAAATTTAAAAAAAACAAATCCACTTGAAAAAAAAACAATAAATAAAATCCAAAACCAAATATTCTTATAGGAGAAATTTAAATCATTCATCTTAAAAATAATTCAATTCAGAATTAATCAACTTAGAGATATTAGTCCATAAAAATTGTTCTTGAACTTTCCTAATAGATGAATATTTCATTTGATTTAATAAATTTTTATCATTTGTAATATTTTTAATTGCGCATTTAATAGAATTTGAATTTATTTTATTTATTAAAATTCCATTTTCACTACATACTAGTTTTGAAATAGCTCCAACATCTGAACTTATAATTGCCAAACCTCTTGACATAGCTTCTAAAATAACATTTGGCATCCCTTCTGAATAACTAGGACAAATTAGCACATCGCATGAATCATAAATTTCCTTTTTTCTTAAATCATTCTTAATTAATCCGTAGTATTTTATTTTTATATTATTAATATTAATTTTTTTATGATTTGGTATTGGCCCAAGAAAATGAAATTCTAAATTATTTTGATTTTTAGAAAGTTCTAAAACTGATTTATGAATTTCATTTATTCCTTTTCTTCTTTCATATCTGCCAACATATAAAAACTTAATAACTTTTTTAGTTGTTTTAATTTTATCTTTCACCCAAGATGAATCTATGGCAGATGGAATTTCAATTATTTTGTCATTTGGTACTCCTAATTTCTTAATGATTTCAGAAATTTTACCTCCATAAGAAAAAATATAGTCTGCATTTCTATTAATATATTTAACAAATGGACGAAACATTATGTTTTGAATTTTAATTTTCAAATTAGGAGAATATTGAAACATTTCATAACCATGAAACTTTATTCCTATTTTTGGTTTGCAATTTATTTCCTTTTTATTCTTTAATATTTCCCAAGACGAAAAACCTTTTGAGTAAATGAAATCATATTTATTCTCATCTCTAATTATATTATTAAAAACCCATTTTGAGTATTTAATTGAATTCCATATATAGTGGCCTGGAAATTTAATAGAACTGGGGAAATAAGTACAAAATACATTTTCAAATCCATAATTCTTATTGAAAAAAAAATAATTAATCTCATTCTTACTAAGAATTTTTTGATCTTTATGTACAAAATGAAACAAATCAACCTTATGTCCAGATTTAACTAGTTCAATGCCTAATGAGATTGAATGTTGCTGCATCCCGCCCAAAACGAATGGTGCTATTCCGTTTGTTACTAAAGCTATATTCATTTTATCAATATCAACTTAAAAAAGAAATTTAACCCTTTAAAACTAAATTTTCTTTTTTTAAAAAATTTATAAATTAAAATCCATATTCTATCAAATGTTGACCAATTATTTAAATCATATGAGTTTTCTAAATACTCAACTAAGGTTTTACACTGAAATGAAGATAAATTATAAATTTTATAAAAATTAAAAATTAAAATATAAGATTCAAATATAGACCCTTTTAGGTATTTTACATTTTTTGAATCTATCAACAATTTTTTAAAATAATTATAATAGTTAATCTTACCAGAAATATCATTTTTCAAAAAATCATAATAGTTATTTATTCTTTTTGAATCAATTCGAAAATAAGAATCTATTTTATTATTTAAGCTGATTTTATATTTATATTGAAAGATAAGTGCTCTAGTATGGAGTTCAACATCTTGGCACCTATTAAATGATTCTTCAAAACCATTTAACTCAATAAGAGTGTTTTTTTTCCATAAAACCATCATAGTGTGCCAAGGTAAGTTATGAGAGAGAAACCGCTTTAAATGGTCTCCTCTAAAGTCAGACCATTCAAGAGAAGAATCACCTATACTTTTATAAAATGTTCCCATTTTAAAAACAGCATAATCAAGATTGGAAAATTTATTAAAAAAATTAATCCTTTTCTCAAGACAATATTTTGATAATACATCATCAGAGTCTAAAAATAATATATATCTACCTGAAGACTTTTTTAAACCTAAATTTCTTGAAAAACTAGCTCCCATGTTGGTTCTATTTTTAATTAATGTAAATCTATTATCATCTTTAATTTCGTTCTCAATTATTTCAACAGAATTGTCACAAGAGAAATCATCAACAATAATACATTCCCAATCAAAAAGAGATTGATATTTAACACTATTTATAGTTTCAGTTAAATATTTAGATTTATTATAATTTGGAATAATAATACTTATAATCATAAAAAATTAATAACCACTTAATAAAAGTTCATCAAAAATTTTTGAAAGCTTTTGGCATAAAACTTCACTAGAAAAACTATTTATATAATTTAAATCAGGATTAATTTCTGTTAGTTGTTTTTTATTTATTATTAAATTATAAATAACATCAGCTATTTCTAATATATTATCAGGTGAAGAAAATATTCCTAGATTAGATCTCTTAATTAATTCATAACAATCAGAGCTATTTGTCAAAGCTAGAATTGGTTTTTTAAGCTTAAGATATTCATATAATTTACCAGGTATAAATAAATTGTTATGTTTAGATGTAACTGATTTTTCAAGTGGCAATAAAAGAACATCTGCATTTAATAATTTTTTTAATGATTGATCTTTTGAAATATATCCACTAAATGAAAAAAAATCTTGTAGGTTTAGTTCATTAACTAACTCAATATTTTTAGGATGAATTTTACCCCAAAAACAAAATTTTAATTGACTCGATAAAATATTTCTATTATTTTTTAAATAGTTTACAGCGTGAATGATATAATATCCTGATCTAGTTGAATAATCAATATATTCATAATTATATGTCCAGAACCATTTCGAAAACCAATTATTATTTTTGGAATTTAAATAACCTAAATTTCCCCCATAATATATTTTAAGTGAGTCAGAATCCATTATTTATAACCTTAATCTTATTTTTAGAGACAAGTTTTCTCTTTAAGTAAAGTTTTTTTACTTCCTCTGTATTAACTATTAAATAATCTGGCTTATTAAAAATATATCTTTCAAAAAACCTACCTAAATACCAGTGTATTTTTGAAGGAAAATCCCAAAAATATGCTTCGGTTAAGGGGTCTCTTAAATCTGCAACCCACTTAATTTTCAAATTTCTTTTTAATAAAAATCCTAAAATCATAGAGGAAAAAGGTCCAGATGTAGTGTAAACTAATTTAATATTGTTTTCGAAAATTGTTTTTTTGGCTCTCTTGTAACTGAAAATTGACCATAAAACAGAACTTTCCCAAAAAATAGGATATAGAAAAAACCAAAATAGTCTGTACAATTTAATTTTCTTTAAAAAACTGAAAAATTTAAAAGGAATATATGATTTTGTCCTTATTATTTCGGTATTAGCTGGTATATCTAAAAGCAATGATTCATCAACAATTTCATTCATTTTGTATACATCTTTTGATGAAATCGTAAAAACTATTGGCTTATAACCAAATTTAGGAAGTGTTTTAACAAAATTTATTGATCTATGAACTCCAGCACCTCCTCTTGGTGGGAATTGAAAGGCAACAAATAGGATTTTCATAAATGACTTATTTGAAAAGCTTTGGAAACAAATTTTTTTGGATCATTGAAAAACTTTGATAGACTAATGATTTTTTCGGGGTCCAACTCCCACCATTGACTTTTGATTAATAATTTAATTTCACTTTCATTAAATCTATACTTTAAAACCCTTGCAGGAACACCACCAACAACAGCATATGGAGGTACATCATTATTAACAAAACTTCCTGCACCAATAATTGATCCAACTCCTAGACTTATTCCTTCCATAATAATTGAGTTAGCTGAAACTAAGACATCTGCACCAATTTTACATGGCTGTACTTTTGAAAATTTATTTTTAATACCCCAAGTTTTTGATGGATTATAAAAAAAAGCACTAGTACTAACTAGATCTAGATTGTGATTTTTTAGTCCTATTTTTACACCACTGGATATCGAAGAGAAAGAACCTATTTCTGAGCAACTGTTAATGAATGTATTTTCACCAATAAAAATGTTATTGCCGAATCTATTTATAACTCTCCAATTATGAAAAACAACTCCTTTTGAAATTTCGCTATTTCTAGAGTTTAAAACAACTTTTGGACAAACTGAAAAAAATAATGAAGTTGGATATTTAGTAGGAAACAAAAAGTAAATTTTTATCACACTACTCAGAAAGTTTTTAATTCTATATAAAAGAGTGATCATTTATAGGAATTTTATTAATAATAACTATTAAAACTATAAATTTAAATCAACAATAAGCCATTTCTAATAAAATAAGAAATATTAATTTATTTAATTATCTAAAAGATGAGTCTTATATGAATAATTTTCTAATTCATTTTTTTTGAAAAATTCATCTACACTATAACTATTATTTTCTTCAATTAGCAAAATTAATTCTTTACTGTTATTTGCTGAAATAACATCAAGCTTAGTACTAGCAAAGTTATTAACCATATTTAACGGAGCAAATATGACCTTTTGGTGGGCAAAAAGCCTAATAAATCCGGTACTACTAAAATTAGTTACGCATAAATCGATATCATTAAAATATTCGTATGATTGTGATTTGGTTTCAGAAATAATATAATTACAAGTTAGAAAATTTTTATAATTTTTCATTACTTTATCATTAAACTCTTCTTTTTTTTCAATAGGATGAAGAAGGATAAGAAGAGTAATGTTATTTTGAATACAATATTTATTCAATATAATTAATAATTGTGTTTCTGCAATATCTTCTCCGTTATTTAAAGTCTTCATATTTAGCAATTTTCTTAACCAAATTCCCGATGAAATAAAACCAATATTTATCTTTTTGTTTAACTTATGCTTTTTGTTATTTAATACTTTTAAAGAATCAAAATAGAATTCAAATGGAGCTTCAAGAATGTTATTTACAATCCAATTGGATCTAAGTGAATTAAATTGCGTTTTATGAAAAGGTGCGGTGAAATAAAATTCGTCTGCATAAACATATTTGTAAAAATTTTGAAGTGGATTTGAAGAAGGAATTCTAGTCGTTGAAATATTTTTTCTTTTTAAAAGAAATGTTATTAGGTTACTATCTATCTCAAAAGAACCAAAAAAAAAGATTTTATTAATTTTATGTTTATTTAATAAAAAAATAAAATTAGAATATTCGATATACTGAAAAATCAATAATGCGAAAAAACCTCTTTTCCTAGAAAAAAAAGAAATGGGGAATAGAAAAGATCCAATAATTAAAGCCTGGGAAATTAAAATTATTTTTCTTCTTTTGTTAAAAGAAAACCTTAGATAATCTCTAGATATTGAGAATCCAATTTCAATATCCTTTTTAAACGCTAAATATCTTAATCTATCTCTAAATGAAGCAGAGTTATTGTCAAATATCATGACTTTTACTGAATCATTATAAATATTAATACAATTTTTAGTTTTTAGTAATGAAATAAAAACTGATTTTAAAATCGATAAAACTATAAATCTATTTAAGTAATCCCTTTCTGAAAGCCTAAGTGATATCGTATTAAATAAAGACTTATAAGAGAGAAATTGCGGGGTCATAAGTTTGTATTTCGAATGAAAAAACCCAATAATTATGTGATAAAAATATGAAAGCAAAATTAAAGCTTACGGTAATTGATTAATGAAATTCTTCATTTGTTTATAATGTGAGTGAATATTGTTATTAACAATCTCTATACATGGCCATTTAAATTTTTTCTCATATTCAATGTGGTTAATAACGTCTCTCGAAATATTTTTTACTGGTATATATATATCACTTTTTAATTTTAACTTTAATAAAATTTTATTAATTAAATTAAATTTTATTGGTAAATAACCATCAAAATTTAATCCCCCAATCACAGCACTTAACCCCTTGGCCCTACTATCTTCTGAAATTAGAATAGATGGCTTATTTATACTTGACATGAAAATATGAGCATGTACTCTATAGCCAATATGAATATCAGAACTTTCATATTCCTGTATCATTTTCTCCGCTGATCCTGAAACATCTAAAAATTGAATATTATTTTTTCTTAACCAATCAATTAAAAATCCTTGAGAACTTTTAATTTGGTGATGAAAGAGTACTTTGAAATCAGTGTTGAAAAAGTATTTTTTTAGATTCGTAATTAAATTCTTCATCTGCACACACATTGCTTCACTAATCTTATAATTGACTCCAATTGAAAATCTAATTTTTTTAATTTGATCTAAATAATCGTTATTTTCAATAAAATTAGTTTCATATAATGCTGGACAACCTGTCATTAAGTAATTTTTATATCCATATATTTTAAGCACATTTAGAGTGCTATAATCTCTTACACTAGATAAATAGTTAGAATCACTAATTTTATCAAGTAACTTAATAGTTTGATCACTCAATTCATAACTCTTAGTTCCTTCCCAATAATAGTTGTAATCTTTATATCCAATACCCATCGTAACTATTGGCACCTCAATATCATTAAGATTTTTTGTTAATTTATATATATTAGGATACATATGTGTTTGAAGAGATGGACCACCCATTAAAATTAATACTTTAGAACTATTAATTATGTCTAGTTTATCATGCGATAAATGTTCGAAAGCATTAATATCAATAATATTTCTTTCTGGCCTTAAGCTGGTAAAAATTTTTTTTGCTTGATACTTAATTAAGAAATCTCCTGAGTTATTTTTACTTCCTGTTAATATAACATAGTTCATAAATGAAATTATTAATTAAGATTAATGTGATTTAAAGCTTTATTTTCATTAAAATAATCATAATAAAATAAAAGCTCCCTTTGATTATTTTGCATTTTAAATTTTAAAGGATTATCATCAAAATTAATCGGTAAAGCTATTTCTGATTTTATAATCTCTGATGCATAATCATTGTAAACAGAATAATTTTGTAAAGATAAGTTGATAACATCATAGTTGATAGCATCATACAAAGTAGTTGAATAAATACTAATATGAATTTTTGACTTCATAAAGCACTCATTTAGAGTAAGATTATCAACAATTTCAACATTTTTAACTTTTTTTAGTGTATCATATTTTTCTTTCATTGGCTCTGATGGATGTAATTTCACTAAAATTCTCCATTTTGAATAATTAATAGTTTTTGAAAGATTTAAAACGTATTTAATATATTCATTGTGCATTGTCTTTTGGGATGTTATTAAAATAATATTTTCTTTTTTAATTGAAAATGATGATTTTTCATCGGTCTTATAATCACCGACACAATAAATTCTACCATTATATTCAGAACCAAATTCTAAAATTTTTTTCCAATAATTTCCAAAAACAAAGATAGAATCACAAAACAAAGATTTGGATACATAATCATTTAATTCTTTTGTATAAACATAGTATAAATCATTTTTTGAAATTAACCCATGTTGGAGTTCTAAAATGTTTATTGATTTTTTCTTTGCTGCATATATAAGTCCTTCTTGATGATAGTGAGTTATTAATAGAATTTTTTCTATTTGGATATTTAAAGAGAAAAGGTTGTTATAAAATCTGAATTCCTCAATAAAAATGTGAAGTGATGAAGAAATATAATCTATCAATTCAGCATCCCAACCTAATTGGCCCAAATTATTAATCAATTTTCTGCAATAATAATGTAACTTTATTACTTCATAAGTCGGGAAAAGTTTATACTTCCAATCCTTTTTTAAATTGTTAATTGAAAAATCTCCTCTGTCTTTTGTAAAATATGAGAACTCAACTTTATTTTTTCTAAGTAGAGTTTTTATTTTATAAAAACACTGTGATCTATCTTCATTATTAACATTAACTATTCTATCAGAATCAAATAGTAAAACCTTTTTAAGATTTATTTTAATATTTTTTCCGTTAGTGAATAAATTTTTAAAAAACAAAAAAAAGAAATATGTAAATGAATTTATTTTGAAATAATGTTGAATTAATTTTTGTTGACTTCTCTTTTCATAAAAAACAATACCATGTTGAATCAACTTATAAAAACAAATATCTCCAATAGTTATTTTGTCAAGATTTTTATAAAGTAAATCTTCTACAGTTTTATTCAAATCAGTAAAAGAAATTTTTTTTGACATTTTAAATGATTTAATCTATAATATTAAATTCCAACTCAGAATATCATCTTCAAGAATATCAACATTTGCAGATTTACCAACTACTTCATTGATATATTTTGGAGAGATACCATGTGCAGGTCTTTTCCAAGTCAAATCTTCAAAATTTATGATTTTTCCTTTATTGATTTTTTTTGCGGCAACTAAACTTCTTCGAGCGTTTATTCTAGCTGGATTTTCAGATTTTAAAGAAGATATTTTAAATTTTCCCAAAAGTTCATGATATAAATTTAATTTTTTACAATATTTTTTCAAATCGTTTTTATCCATTGCATGGTAATGGTCATTACCTTTTAAACTTTTATCAAAAGTGAAGTGTTTTTCTATTACAGCAGCTCCTAAAATATTGGCTATTAAACAGGTTTCCATTTCAAAAGGTAATGTATGATCAGAATAACCAGGAACAGCACCAGGGAATTTGGCTACTAAATCCTTAATCATTCCTAAATTAGCATTATGATTTTCGGTTGGATAATTTAAAATACAATGCATAAGACATAGCTTGTTAGCAAATTTCTCAATAAGTTCTACTGCTTGATATATTTCCCATATATAAGAAGCTCCAGTGGACAAAACAATAGGTTTTTCAAATTTACATATATACTCTAGAAAAGGAAGATTTGTAATATCAGATGAAGAAACTTTAAATACAGACATTAAATGATTTAAAAATTCAGCTGAATTCACATCAAATGGTGTACTCATAAATTCTATTCCTACATTATCACAATATTGTTTTAGAACAACATAATCCTGCTCGTTAAAAATATCGTATTTTTTAAATAATTCATGTTGACTCCTAGTTGGTTCTTTATTTGTATCCCAATACGATGGGCTATGTTTTGATGCAATTTTATCAGCTTTATATGTTTGAAATTTTATTGCATTAGCTCCACCTTCATAGGCTTCATCCACTAATCTTTTGGCTAATTCCATTGATCCTTCATGATTAACACCAGCCTCAGCAATTATGTATGGTTTATGCAGTATTGTTGAATCATAATTATCTAAAAATTTATTTAATTCCATTCAATGTTTTTTTTTAAATCTAAAAGTTTTTTTTCAATTAATTGATTAATTATTTCTTCATAATCAAAAATACTATCATCTCCTATCTCTGCAATATCTACTAAATCATGATTGCCATCAGAAAAATTTAAAGCAAGCATAGTTCTTAAAATACTTTTAGGATGTTTTCTAGCAGCTCCAATTTTAGGGTACATACCTCTTTTACCTAATTGAGGTTCACAAAAAGGATTCTGATTATAGTAAAAATTATTCAGTTCTAAAGCTTTAAATACTTTTAAATAAACTTCAATAGTTTCTAAAATCGATGTGAATGAAATGAAGTCTTTACAATCTTTTGAGGTATGATATTCTCTGTAGGAATGATAAATAGATCTTGTTATTGATACTACTGGAAGATTAAATCCTGGAGAAGAGTATTGTCTTTCATCACTTCCTAAAACATTAAAAGGTAGGTTATTATATTTAACTCCTTCATTTTTAAAAACATGACGAATTAATTTATTAATTGAATTATTCTTATCTCTGGAGTTTTTAAAATTAAATTTTCCAGAATCTCCAACACAGGTGATAATAAATCCTGCTTTTAAATTCCTTTTAAGATGCAAACCGTGTTTATTCAAATAATTTATAGCACCAATTGTTTCGGGTGCAAAAATAAAGCGATATGTAAGTTTCCTATTAGGAATTGATTTTAGTTTCTCATACAAAAAAGATAAAACTAAAATTCCTGATAATTCATTATTTGCCATACTAGGGTGACATGTGTAAGTTGACAGAAGAACCTCCTTCTCAGATTCACCTTGTAATACATAATCCCCATAGGTCATACTGCCATTTTTTAATGAAGAATTTATCACAACCCTATACTTACCAACCTTAGGAAGAATTTTGTATTGATTATAAGAGAGACAAAAGCCCCAGTTTTCATTGTAATATGATGTTATATATGGAATAGCATCAGGGTAATCTTCTATATAATATAAATGATTATTTAATTCTTCAAAGCTTATTTCAATATCAACAGGAATTGAATAATTAACTATATGTAAATTATTAAGTTTAAAATCTATAACTTTCTCTCCATCAGGAGATAAGACATATGCATCTGTAATATTCCATTCTTTAGGTACTTCCCAATCAAATACTTTTGTACCTGAGGGAACTTCGTAAATGTTAAGAGGGATAATTTCAGAAATTATACGTAATGTTTCACGGACACCATTTCCGGTAATACTTCTACAAATAGGCCATAACTTATCAAAATAATACTCTAGTCTATGAACCATTAATTTTTATTTTTTCTAATTTTCTTATGTCTTTGATTGTATGAACATCTATCCAGTCCGTAACTACTACACCATTATAATTTACTTTTCCCTTTTGATCTTTCACAAAGTTTCTCATAATCTGAATGGCTCCATTATTAATAAAATCTTTTCCGACTGTATGAACTTGCCAAAGGTCATGATTTATTAGCATTTCTATACATTGATCTATTATTTTTGGACTAATTTGAGGAGAATTAGCTTGTAGAATAACAATTATATCATTTTTAGATAAATCTAATTGATCACTAAAATGATTTACAACATCTTGAGTCCAAATATCGTCTTGAGCTAGTTCAATAGGTCTATTGACAATACTAGCACCATAATTATTTACTATTTTTTTAATTTCATTATCTTCTGTTGACACAAAAATATTGTCATTATCCAAATAATAAGAATTACGAGCAGCGTTCAAAGTATGACATATCATCGGTTTTCCCCAAATTGGAAAAATATTCTTCTTTATCAATCTCTTAGAACCACCTCTTGCAGGTATAATTGAAACTATTTTATTTTTATTTATTGTGTTTTTCATTCAATAAACTTTTGTGTCTATCCATTTGACTTTTATCATTGGTTAGATTATTCCCATGGATTCTATACCTATACAATGGAACTTCTAAGTGATATATATTGTATTTTTTTAAAAACCTAATCCTAAAATCTTCTTCTTCTCTTGCTCTAAATTCTTCATCGTATAATCCAGTATCATATAAAAAATCTTTTCTAAACATTATTCCACAGGCAATTGGATGTTCAAGTCCATTGATATATTCCTTATGATTGCCTCTTTTGTCAACTTTATAATAATCAACAGAAACAGCATCTAATGTAGTATTCTCAGTTAAAAAAAGTTTTTGAACTAATAATAAATCATTATGAATATAATCATCAGCATCTAAAAAAACAATAAATTGACCTCTTGCTTTTTTTATCCCTAAATTCCTTGCAGCTGATAACCCAACATTATTTTTCAAATTGAAAACTCTAACCAACTCAGAATAATTTTCTAAAATTTTTGAAGTACTGTCTGTACTTGCATCATTTATTACAATTATTTCATAAGAATTTACTGGCAAAGATTGTTCAAGACAACTTCTAATCGAACGTTCAATAAATTTATCATAATTATAAGCAGTAATTACAATTGATACCATTTCCTAATTTTTTACAATATTGTTCCAATATAAATCTAGTTCATTAATAAATTTAGCTTCATTATGAACTTCTCTTGCTAATTTATAGCTTTTCTTACTCATGACATCATGCATTTCATTTGAATTTAAATAATTAACTAGAATTTCTTTTAACCCATTAGAAGTTTCATTTTTTGTTAAAAGTCCATTTTCGTTATTTTTGACATACTCATCTGTCTGACCAACATCAAATGCTAAAATAGCATTTCCAGCTGCCATTGCTTCATTCATTGATAAAGATGTAAAATTCTCGTATTTCTGTGTAGATACAAAACATTTAGAAGATGCAAAAAATGATGATAGATCTTGGATATCATTGAAAAATTTTATTTTGTGAGCTAAATTTTTTTTAAATATTGTAGCTTTTATTTGTTTTTCGTAAAAACCTTGTCCGCAAATTATAAACTCCCAATTTGAAATTAAATCTGTTTCCTGTTCAATAATACTAATAATAGCATCTAAAAAAATTAATGGTCTTTTGGTATTTGATAATGATGAAGCAAATATTATTTGATTTTTTTTAATCCCAGGTTTATATTTTTCATTATCACAAAAATATGAGCTTATTGCATGTATTTTTACATTTTTATTGATTATCTCTTTTTCAATACAAAAATCTTTGAAATCTTTATACCAGGTGTAAATACCGTCAAAATATTCACTTTTAAATAGTTCATCATACTTTCTTAGTTGATTGTAACCTTCGTGGTTAGAATTTAAAAATTCTTCTCTAAATCCACAATAATTAATATTAATTACAACTTTAGGTTTGAGAAATTTAGGCAGTCTATATAAAGCCTTTAACCTTTCATAATAATCAATTCTATGGTTATAATTACATATATGAATTATATCAATCTTATAATAAATTATCTTAAATATAAAATCCAAATTTTCTAGAAAAACCTTTAATCTATTTCTAATATTTACTAATGAAACTATTCTGCTTTTAAGACCCAGTTCGTTAAATTCATTATTTAAAAATTCACTACTTTTAACATCTGTAAAAAAAAATAAATTATTAAATCCTAAAGATTTTGAATAATAGTTTTTAAACAACAAAGGGAAAAATCTTTGAGGACCTCTCCTGAAATTTGAAAATAAACCAAATTGGATTAATGCAATATTTATTTTTTTACTCACCTAAAAGCATATTTTTAATTCCATCTTTAAAGGAAATATTAGGCTTGTGAAGATCTTTTATCATTTTTTCATTATTTCCAACAAGTTTATTAGAAATTGATTTTTTTTTGTTAAAATTATACTTTGGCTTGATTGATAAGATATGGCCAATAGTTTCAGATATTTCATAAATTGAAAGAATATCATCCCCAGCTATATTGTAATCCCCTGAACTATTTAATTTTAAACAAGATTTAATTGCTTTTGAAACATCTGAAACATGAATTGGATTAATAATAACTCCTTTATCACCATCAATGTTTATTGGGTTCCCCATTTTAATATTTCTTATTAATCGAGGAATAAGCATATTAGACTTTTGTTCTTTTCCATATGCAAAAAAAAGTCTCAAAGAATATACCTCAAAGAAACCTTTGTAAGAGTCTAAAATAATTTCAGAGCAAAGTTTAGAACCTAAATAAAATCCTAAGTTATTATGTATAATAACATCTTTTTCAACAAAACTTTTAGGATGATTTCCGTAAATTCCACCAGATGAAGTATAAATAAATTTTTTAATATTATTTTCTCTTGCCCACTCAGCAAGTTTTAATGTACTTATTGTGTTAACATTAAAAATATCAATAGATTTTTCAGGAAAATCTCTGTAATATTCAGTTTGAGCCAGATGAAAAACAACATCAAAATCTTTAGGTAGTTTAATATTGAAATCATTAAAATCACAATAAATATGAGGACATTCTAAAACATTATTTCTACCTATAGTCGTTATCTGATGACCATCTTTTAATAAATTTTTAATTAAAGTTAATCCAACTAAACCACTACCACCTGTAATTAAAATTTTCATTATTTATTTAATTTTACCATTAGTTCTTTAGGTATTTTATTTTCTACCAAAGGGTGATTTATTAAAGGACTTTGATTATTGTAAGAATCAGGATTTAAGGGATTAAATAAATTCATTAAATCAACATCTTTTTCATACCATATCTTTTCATATATTTTACCAAATACAAAATTACTAGTATTAAAAGAATGATATTTCTCTACGTATTTTCTACCACTTTCTCCAAGCTTTACTCTTAGTTCTTCATTCATACAAAGAATTTTAAGAATGTCTTTTATTGTTTCAGGGTTTGATGACAAAATTGGGCATTCATTTAAAAAAGAGTATCTGTAAAATAATTTCATGTAATTAGACCAATCAGGTGTATTAATATTACTTATTACAGGCAAACCACATGCCATTCCTTCAATCCCACTTAAAGCATAAGAGGGCCCAATTAGTTTTTCTACTAAAATATCAGCCTCATTAATTAAAATGTCTAAAACTTCTTTATTCTGTTTTCCATGAATTATAATAAGTTCAACATTTAAACCTTCTTGTTTTAATTCTGAAACAGCTTTAATTAAAAAATCAGTCCCTTTAATTATTGTATGGTTTGGAGTATGAACTATTTTAATAGAATTTGATTTTCGTTTATTTTTATTTGGAGATATATTTTTTGTATCAATTACAAGACTGTTTGGCATTACTAAATCCCACCTAAAAAATCCATTTCCAGCAAACATTGCAGGCAATATAATATTACCGAATTTACTCCATTTTTTTATTTGATTTTCGATGTCAATTTTTCTTTTTAACGTAACTGGATAATGTGATAAAACAGTATGCACATAAGCTGGATTTAACATTTTATCATACAAACTAACATCAGCTCCATAAGCATAAATTACAGTCTTAATTCCTGCCAATTTATAAATTATTGGTTCTAATTTTTTAAGACCAATAACTGAAATAAAGCCCCCATTAAACGATAAATGAAAAATGTCATACTTAAAAAGAAAAAAGAAAGAATAATAAATAGATTTCATAACTCCTGTCCCAGTAACTAAATCAAAATCATTTTTGGTATTAATATTAAAAACTCTTCGAGTTACAGAGATAGATAAATAGTTTTCTTTTAAAGAACTTGCGAAATATGAATCATTAATTATACCATCAATTCCGAATAGAATCTTCGGTTTTCTATTAATGCTACTAGTTCTAGTAGTTCTTGATATTAATGCTACTAATAATAACAATGGAACTAATATTAAGACAAAAATCGTTCTTATAAATATTAATGATTTTTTTACAATTAAGTAAGGAATTAATCTGAATCTTGTGTGCAAATATTTAGAAATAAACTTTGGGAGCATCCTTTGGCAAATTTAATTTATTTAATTTTTTAAAGTATATATCCATTTCAACTCTTCTTAGTCCTAATAAGTCCCAGTCCAAATAAAAAAA
>Ga0233444_10002632_pt1 | contig 18660 bp, 13 predicted proteins | sample SI_124_October20_6_FD_182792 | JGI IMG/M metagenome (GOLD analysis project Ga0233444, IMG submission 182792) | Seawater microbial communities from Saanich Inlet, British Columbia, Canada - SI_124_October2016_10_MG | ecosystem: Environmental > Aquatic > Marine > Inlet | place: Canada: British... | reverse complement strand
TTATGATATCGCTTGTCTTTAGCGTCGATCTAAACATCTCAAGTCTATCATTAATTGTTCCATCTTTTCTGATGGTTTTTAATGCTTTCATTGATGTTTCACTGGTTATCGTTTTTTTCATTATTTCAAGTTCTAAAGTAAAAGTGCATGCAATGTTGAAATATTACAAGTCAAGTAAGGTATATCAATAAAAAAAAAGGGATTACCCCTTCTTTTTCTTGTCCTTACTCTTTTTCTTCATATTTTCAAGTTTTTCTTGATGCCTAGCAATCTCCTCGTTGTATTTTTCTTGAACCGTTTGGTCAAGGTTTCTAGCGTAATTCTCACTCACTGTTTTAACACTATCACCAAGCATTTCAGCAACAGTCTGAATAGAAAGTCCGTAGTGATTAAGCATCCTCATAGCGAAAGCGTGCCTAAACCCATGTGGTCTAAGTCTGTCTTCACAGCCAATTACCATGCTTACTACCTCTAGATATTTACGGTATTTTCTGTAAGCAGAGTTTTTGTCTAAGAAATCGTGATCATTGTTCTTAGCAACATATGGATTCCAAGGTAGATTACCCTTCAATTCTTTGATCAGCTTTTTAACAATAGGGGATACAGGAATACGGTATAGCATTCTTGACTTCACTCTTCTATCGCTTAATATAGCTCCTTGCATAGTAATTTTAGTTTCAAAGACATTGGCTTTTCCAAATTCAATAAATGACAATCCTGTATTAGCTATAAACATTGTTAAAAGACCATAGATACGATATCTTTCTTTTCTGTCATTCCAATCTTCTTGAGTCTTTCTAGTCTTTAAATGCTCCTCTTCGTTTGTTTCTCTATATCCTAGAGGGCTATTCTCATCAATTTTATAGCTGGTAATTTTATTTCTTACTCTGTCGATTTCTTCAACATATTTCCAATCTATAGCCTTTGCAATAGCTTTGTCAATACGATCTTGCTTATCTTCTTGCTTTTGCATTCCAGTGAAGAGGTTTGGTACAAGATTCGTATTTTGATCTTCATGGATATCATAATAAATCTTGTAGAGTGCTGCCAAGTTTCCAATAATGAGATTAGCAGTTCCTCTTGCTCCATTATCTAGCATCCAATTATAGTAATTTTTGACTCTTAGTTTAGTCATTCTATTTGGATGATCCCTGAGTAATGACCAGTCTTTATTGGGTGTAGTAATTAAATACTTTTCCAACTTAATTATGGCACTCCGATGACTCCTTAAGGTGGCACTTTTGACATCATATGACTTCTGTGTATATCCAAACTCTAGGGCTGTCAATACCGTCATAAAAATCTTCTCTTCATCTTCTCCAAGATAGGCTCGTTTGATTTCTTCCGCAGTCCTATATGAGCTGGAAGTTATGGTCTTAAAGTCATTTCTAATTACGGCTAATTTAAAGTTTTGATCTTCAAATTTTTTGCCCATAAATCCTCCTGATTCCCATTGCTTTTCTGGCTCATCACAAACCAATCCTGTGGACAGTTTTGTGGAGGTTCCTCGATATGATATGGTAGCGTATATGGTCGCAGTTTTTACATCTTTTTTCTTGGATCTATTTTTAGGATAGAATCGGACATTCACGGGATATTCATTAAATTTTCTCATCACTTTGTCATTTTTTTAAGGTTAAAAAAAATTAGACATGAAAATAGGAATGAAAAAAGGAGTGATAGGAGAGTACCAAAAGAGTACCAGTGTACCAGAATCGTACCAAGACTGTCTTGATACTTTCACATTTTTCAACAGTATTCCATGCATAATTTGTAGTATTCACATACAAATATAGACATTAATGTGGGAATACTACAAAACAATGTGATTAAATTCTTTTAATTTAAACTGATTACCAAGTTTGCTTTTTGCTTTTTCTCTGAGCTCTAATATCTTCATCATACCTATTTTATATGCGCATGCTTGACCCGGCATTACGATGTACCGTTCGATTTCAGTGACAATTTCTCCGGTGGTCATTCCTGTATTGGAAATCATGTATTCAATGGCTTCTTCGCGAGTCCATTTTTTATAATGAATACCTGTATCAACAACAAGACGAACGGCTCTAAACATTTCTGCTTGAAGTCTTCCTAAATTGCCAAAAGGGTCAGTTTCATAAAAACCCAACTCCCACGCGAGCCTTTCAGCATACAAGGCCCAGCCCTCTGTGTATGCCGTGAAAAGGGGGAATGTCCTGAATATTGGAACATTTTTTAATTCTCCTTGTATCGCTACTTGGAAATGATGGCCGGGGATTCCTTCATGATAGGCCAAGGTCTTCATCCCAAACTTAACAGTTTCTGTAACGTCTCTCAAGTTGGCGTAAAAGATGCCTCCTCTTGATCCATCCATGAGTGGTAGCTCATAATATGCACCAGCAGAACTTTCTTCTTTAAACTCAGGAACTCTTTTTACTTCCATGGACGCTTTGGGTCGGATGTCAAATGCTTCATCGAGTCCATTGTTGATTTCATCTAAGATATCATTGTAGCCGTCAATGACTTCCTTTCTGCCCTCATCATTATTCTGGTACAGAAAGCGTTCTTCCTTGTTTAATTTTTGAATGATTTCACCTAATGATTTTGTAGTATCCGTATAACCTTCAAGGGTCAAGATATTCCACATTTCTGTTTTTATTCGAGCAACCTCTGATAATCCAATTTGGTGTACCTTTTCAGGGGTATAGTCGGTGGTGGTATTTTCTGATAATTGGTATTGATAAAAGTCATCTCCATCTGGTAATTTCCAAACCCCATATTTTGTTGTTGCTTTAGATTTTAATGCTTCGAAGTACAAGATAAGAGCGTCATATGCCTCGAACACAGTAGTTCTTATTTCATTTTCTACCTTGATTTTGTATGCTTCCTTTTCCTGGTCAGTAAGACCTTCAAGCTGTGCTAATTTAGTATTGAAATGAGTGTAGAGCATGTTTGACTTAACGGGATCTTCATTGGTAATCTCCAAATTGATATGGTTTGATCTTTTTTTTCCGATAAATCCTGCCATTTCACTAATCACACGGTCGATGACAAATTGGGGAGGAATGATTCCCTTTTTTTCTCTTATTCTTAATCCCTCTAGTACTTGATCGAATTTGGCACCAAATTTGGATAATCGTATGATGTATGCTTCAATATCACTTTCATCCCTAAGCTTGTGCGAACTTTCCATCAAGCTAGGAAGATTGCTTTGTACTCCAAACATTTGATTTACTGGATACCCATGATAGAAAAATGGCTCACCCTCAATCTGTTTTCTTAAATACCAACTTAGAATTTTAGTGTTTAACTTATTTTCTTTCGATTGACTTTCGAAATCATAACTTTGTAAGGCCGTTAAGTCGTCCTTGAGTTTAAGGAAATCCTCCCAGCCCTTTTTGTCTGAGGCATCGCTCAGATCCTCTTTATATATGTCATATAGGACGGGTATACCCAATTGTGTGACCAATTCAGGATCTGAGATGGCAAGTTCGATAAAGACCTTATCATAGAAATGATTGATATTAAAGGGTCGAAACCAGATAAGATTGGTAAGCCATAGACCTCCAATGAACAATAGACCAAGGATTGTTCTACCTGTCCAAAATTTCCAAGTACGCTTTTTAGTCATATTGCTGTTGTAAAAAGTAATTCTTTAATAAAGGCTAAAATATAAATTATATGGACAATAGTAAATTTCGAGTACTTTTCTATCAAACCACTACACCGTATGAGCGAGTGACTACCATTTGAATTCGTTGATTTTCAGAACTTATTCTTAGAGATACTATTTTAAGACTTTACAGTGGAAAAATTAATTTTCTCAAGAAATAACGTTAACTCCGGTATTTTGACTCATTCCAAAGGATTGATTATTGGCCATAGTTTTATACGTATTCGGGATCATTTTATTTTATTTTTTAGCTTTTTGAAGGAGTTCAAATTGATCTGTGTTAACCTAATTTAGCTCAATTAATGATAATGCTGTTCTGAATGGGTCCATGAAATTTTGATAACTTAATTGAAGAGTTGGCAAACTCAAATGGGAAACTACTAAATGTTCCACGCTTTGCATGAACAGGGTGGATGTCACTCATAGCTAAATCCTTTATTGATACTGCGGAAAATAATCTGTACTTTTAAGCTAATTAATATAAAATCTGTTTTAGATGTACCAGAAAATAGTACTCGTCATTGGCATTTCCGTCTTGTGTTACGCTGCGAGTGCTCAGATCAATGACATTACGCGAGTATTGCTTGAAATTCAGCAAAATAACAAAGAACTACAAGCATTTGCTTCCAGAATGGAAGGTCAGCAATTTGAATTAAGGGCGGAAAATAATTTACCTGATCCACAAGTAGGATTTTACTACCTCCCATGGGGGGAGCATAGTTCCGGGGACTATAATGAGTTTCAAATATCACAATCTTTTGAGTTTCCAAGGATTTATGTGGCTCGTAAAGAGTTGATAATAAAGCAAATATCGCAATTAGAGCTAGAGTTAATCTTAAAAAAACAAGAAGTTTTATTACCGGTTCAAAATTATTGCATTGAGTTAATTTATCTCAATAAACGTATTAAAATTGAAGAAGCTAGAGTCGATTTGGCTGAAAAAATATTAGGACAAGTAGAACTTCTTTATGATAAAGGGCAGGTTGGTATACTGGAAATCAATAAAGCTAAAATTGCTTGGATGCAAGAGCGCTTTAATGTGGAGAAGATCGAGAATGATAAGCGAAATATTTTACTTATCCTTCAAAATTTGAATGGTGGTATGATGATATCATTTGATCAAAATGAGTTTCTAGATAATCTGCAACTACCTCCTTTGGATAGTATTTGGAACGAAAAAAAATTGAAGGACCCCGAAATGAAAATCCTCAGGAAAAAAGAGGAAATTGCGCTCCAGCTGACCCAACTGATTAAATATAAATCTTTACCAAATATTACTGCTGGATTCAATTATCAAGGTGTAGCAGGGGCAAATTATTCAGGAATTTACGGTGGATTAACCATACCCATTTGGAGCAATCGACACAAGGTAAAAGCAAAAAATGTCCTCTATAATTATCAAAAGTCTCAAAATATTTTTCAATCTAATGCAGCTTATGCCAAGCATCGAAAGCTGTACAATGATTATCATATGCTCATGCGAACCTACCATGAGTTTCAAAAGAATCTAATGAGCTTGAATAGTGATGGTTTATTATTCAAAGCTTATGAACTTGGTGAAATCTCATTTATGGAGTATTACTTAGAAATGCATTTTTATCATCAGGCTTACGATGCAATGCTTGATATGGAAAAACAGCTCAATCGACTCAAATCGGAGATACTAAGGCATCAATTATAAATATTGGTTGAAAAAACATGAAAAAGCCGAATATATTATTAGCAATAATTGTTTTAATTTCTTTTGCCTGTACCAATGATACTACTGAGGGTGGACATCGACATGGGGGAGAAGGGCTACACACCCATAATACAGATAGCGGCTATGCAGATCAAGAAGAATTCATAACTTCTACGGATACTGACGAAAATACTAAGAATACAGAAAATTCAGTAGCACTAATCAGTGAACAAGAGAATGAAGTCACTGTAATTATACGTGCCAATAAAGGAATTGAATATAAGTTTTATATGAAGCAATATGAGAAACTCCATTATGAATGGATTTCTGAGATACCGCTCTATTTTGATTTTCATGGCGAGCCATTAGATTATGATGTAACAAAATATTTTGAAAGTTATACTGAAGGTACATCTGATAAAATGAAAGGTATACTGACCACACCATTTGAAGGGCTGCATGGTTGGTACTGGAAAAATACAACGGATAAGGATGTACATGTGGTATTAACTTCCAAAGGAAATTATAGCGTAATAGGATTAAAGAAATGAGAGATAAGATTAAATTAAGTCGGTATTTAGCAATAATTTTTGTCTTTAGCTTTGTTACCTGTCAGTCACCCGTTGAGGATCATCCACATGATGTGCAGGGTGGCCATATCACATCAATTGGAGAAATACCTACAGTATCCGCTACGATTTGGACAGAAAAGATAGAGTTATTTGTCGAATTTCCAGCTTTAATTGTGGGAAGCACCAGTCGATTTGCAGCTCACTTCACTATACTAGACAAGCATCAACCAATCCGGAAAGGAGCAGTTGCGGTTAGCCTGATAAAAGGCGCTAAGGGGATCAGACATGCTGTCGATACACCTAGTGCAGAAGGCATATTTACACCGGCTTTACAGCCCAAAGAAGCAGGTATCTATCAACTTGTTTTTGATATTAAAACACCCTCTTTTAGTGATAAAATTATTTTGAATGATGTAAAGGTATTTAGTTCCCTTGAGGCAGCTAAGATAGATATTGGTGTGGAACGAGCGGCTGATATTACATTTCTTAAAGAGCAAGCCTGGAAAATTGATTTTCAAACGACTCCCGTAGTTCAGGGAGAAGTATTTAATGTCATTTCAACATCAGGTATTTGGAAAGTGGCTCCATCTGACCAAAAAACACTGGTGGCTAGTACCGAAGGAAGAGTGAATTTTAAAAATAATTTGTTAGAAGGGAGCAAGGTGAAAAAAGGGCAATTGTTAATGCTACTGAGCAGTAAGGGCCTTACTTCGAATAATTTGGAAACAGAAATTAAAAAATCGGAGGCTGATTTAGACCAGGCAGAATCAGAGTATTCTAGGAAAAGGCAACTTTTTGAGTCTGATATTGTTTCTAAGTCTGAGTTTGAGAAGATTGAGCAAAAATACCAACTTGCAAAATACACATACGAGAATCTAAAATTGGGGTATTCGTCGGGAGGGAAACAAGTGCTTGCTCCCATTGATGGTTACATCAAGGCGATCTCAGTGACCAATGGGAGTTTTGCTAACCAAGGGGATGTTCTTCTCACGATAACAAGCTATACTTCGACGCTACTCGAAATGCAAATTAGCCCTTCTTATGCTCCACAATTAGAAAATATTCAAAATATTTGGTATCAACCAAAATTAGGTAAATGGTCAAGTTTGGAAACAACAGGAGGTCAGGTAATATCTTTTGCTCGGGGAGTTCAAAGTGACAAACCACTACTTTCACTGACAGCACAAATTACAGAATTGGTGGAGATGCCTAGTGGTAGTTTTACTGAAGTTCATCTGGCTTATGGCGAACCATTGTCTTCCTATACGATTCCAGAATCCGCACTATTGGAAGATTTTGGAAGATATACTGTTATGGTACAAGTTTCAGGCGAAGGATTTGATCGAAGGACAGTTACGGTTGGCAGGAGAAATGGGAGTAGAGTCCAGATTAAAGGAGGATTGAATGCTGGAGAGGTAATAGTAACTAACGGATCCTATCAAGTAAAAATGGCCTCAATGTCAGGACAGGCTCCAGCACACGGCCATGAGCATTAAAGGGAATTAAATGTTAAGCAAAATATTAGTAATATCTTTAAATAACAGGTTGGTAGTCCTTTTAAGTGCAGTCGTCTTGAGCATTTCAGGAATCTATATTGCCAGAACAATGAATGTGGATGTTTTTCCTGATTTGACAGCACCCACAGTAACTGTTTTGACTGAAGCACATGGAATGGAGTCAGAAGAAGTTGAAAAACTAGTGACTTATCAACTTGAAACTGCCATGAATGGGTCTCCCAACGTAAGAAGGATACGCTCTTCGTCGGCCGCTGGAATCTCTATCGTTTGGATAGAGTTTGACTGGGGGACAGATATTTATCGCGCAAGGCAAATTGTAAGTGAACGAATTCCAACGGTATTGGAAAACTTACCGGAAGGTGTCGACACGCCAACTATGGCGCCAATTTCATCTATAATGGGTGAAATTATGTTATTGGGTGTGACCTCTGATAGTTTGTCAGCTATGGAATTAAGAACGTTATCTGATTGGGCTATTAGGCCTAGGCTTAAGTCCGTTGGTGGCGTTTCTAACGTAATTGTAATAGGTGGTGATTATAAGCAATATCAAGTACTAGCTCACCCTGACAAGCTAAAATATTATGATGTAAGTCTTGGTGAACTCCTCGAAAAAGTAAGAGAATCAAATATGAATGCATCGGGAGGTTTTATTAGTCAATATGGAAACCAATACCTTATTAAAGGTATTGGACGTGCCTACTCTGTTGAACAACTGGAGGAATCTGTACTGAAACAGATTAATGGTCAGTCAATAAAAATAAAAGATGTAGCTATGGTGAAGATAGGAGCTGCAGATAAAATTGGTGATGCTTCACTTAATGCTGCGCCAGCCATTATTTTAACCATTTCTAAGCAGCCTGGGGTAAATACACTGGCACTTACCGAAAGGTTGGATTTTGCTATAGCGGATCTCAAAAAGACACTTCCGGAAAGTATCCAAATTAAAAATCAGATTTTCCGTCAAGCTAATTTTATTGAAGCTTCTATCAATAACCTAAAAAACACATTAATAGAAGGTGCATTCTTTGTAACCCTCATATTATTTATTTTCCTGATGAATTGGCGGACAACAGTTATTTCGCTCCTGGCTATTCCAATATCATTATTGGTCTCTGTCATTGTATTAAAAATGTTAGGATTTACAATCAATACTATGAGCTTAGGAGGAATGGCAATAGCCACTGGGGCATTAGTCGATGATGCCATTATAGATGTTGAAAATGTTTACAAGCGGTTGAGGCAAAATATCATTAAACCGAAAGAAGATAGACTGCCCATGCTAACGGTAGTAAAAGGAGCCTCTTTAGAAATAAGAAGTTCAATTATAATCGCGACCTTGATTGTTATTGTCTCTTTCATACCCTTATTTTTTCTAACAGAAATGGAAGGACGATTACTGGAACCTTTGGGTATTGCTTTCATCACATCGATCTTAACTTCCTTGGTTGTGGCGGTAACGATCACACCCGTGTTATGCTCTTATCTTTTAAATAATGATAAGGTCCTTTTAGATAAGGCGAACGGGACTAAAGTTGAAAGATGGATTAAAGAAGGTTATTCTAAAATATTAACTCGAGCATTACGCGTACCCAAAACTATTATTGGGTTAACCGTAGGTGTTTTTATAATAAGTCTTATCGTCCTCACTCAATTGGGTAGAAGTTTTTTACCTGAATTTAATGAGGGCTCATTGGTCATCAGTGCTGTGGGTATTCCAGGGATGTCTTTAGAGGATAGTAATAAAACGGGTAACTTAATAGAGGAAATATTATTGGAATTACCTGAAGTCAATGTAGTTACAAGACGCACAGGTCGAGCAGCGTTAGATGAACATGCACAGGGTATTAATGCGGCAGAAATTGATGTCCCGTTTATTTTGACAAATAAAACCAAGGAAGCTTTTTTTGAAGAGGTAAGGACCCAATTAAGTGTAGTTCCAGGTACAAATATTACTTTAGGCCAGCCTATCGCTCATCGAATAGATCATATGCTGTCGGGTACTCGGGCTAATATTGCTATCAAAATATTTGGTCCTGATTTGCAGGAATTATTTGAGATAGGTAAAAATATTGAAGAAGCCATAATGATTGTTCCAGGAATTGCCGATGTGGCGGTTGCGAGACAAATTGAAGTACCCCAACTCAGAATCACTCCAAATAGGCAATTATTAGCGGCCCATGGGATGAGTATGTATGAATTAATGCAACAAGTAGATATTGCATTTTCAGGTGAAAAAGCCGGTGAGATATATGAAGCGCAAAAGTATTTTGATCTGATAGTTAGATTTCGATCCGAAGCGCGTAGTACTTTTCAGCAAATAGAATCTTCCCTCATAAGTCTTCCTAATGGAGGACAAATCCCACTTAACCAACTGGCTAAAATCAGCTCAGTAAGTAGCCCAAATACAATAGTCCGAGAAGGAGTTCAGCGCAAAATAGTAGTAGCTGCTAATGTGCAAGGACGTGATCTTCGTGGTGTAGTAGTGGAAATTCAAAGTATCATAAATCAGCACATTTCATTACCAGAAGGCTATCGTGTTGACTATGGGGGTCAATTTGAAAGTGAAGCGAAAGCCTCAAAATTATTATCAGTTACAGCAATTGGAGCCATCGTAGTTATCTTCCTGCTGTTGTACTCTGAATTCAAGAATATTAGACTGTCATTTATTGTACTGATCAACTTACCACTTGCGCTAATTGGAGGTATCTTAATTGTGTATTTTACTTCTGGAATAATAAGTATTGCTGTTACTATTGGATTTATTAGTTTGTTCGGAATCGCTACAAGGAACGGTATACTCTTGGTTTCTCGCTATGAAGACTTGAAGAAAGAAGGAAAGATGGGCCTTGATTTATTGATAGCAGGTGCCGTCGACAGAATAAACCCTATTCTAATGACTGCTTTTACTACAGGACTTGCTTTAATCCCACTGGCCTTGAAGGGTAATCAAGCTGGCAATGAGATTCAAAGTCCGATGGCAATAGTTATTTTAGGAGGTTTGTTTACAGCGACACTGCTTAATTTGTTGATCATCCCATGCGTCTATTCATTTGTTCAAGATAAGAATTAGATTTACTTATAAAATACAACTTAAACTTTTTAATTATGAAAAATAAAATAATCATCTTACTCCTTGCTACTGGCTTCTGGGCCTGTAATAAAGCAGGTAATACAGAGCTTACTCATAGTCATGGCGACGATTCGCATACTCACTCGAATTCAGCAGAAATACCTGAAGGACAGGTTGATATTCTTGAAAAAACCGTTATTCCAGCTACTTCAGTTTCTCCTGAGTATATACAATTGGCCAATAATGTTGAAATAATATCTAACATTAATGATGCCGTATCCGCAGCGGGGGTATTGACCCATGAAGGAATTTTTGGCCCTTTGTTATTTGCGGAAAATATCAGAGCATTCTTTATTGAACTAAAACCGGGAATGTTTCTTTCTGAGCATCCTCACCCTACAGAGAGTATTGTTTATACGGTAAGTGGAAAATGGGTAATATGCAGTGAAGGTAAGCGACAGGTTATGGAACAGGGTTCACTTTTTCACTTTGGTTCAAACATGCCCACAGGTTGGGAAGCACCATTTGCTGAAGGCGCCTTCTTATTAGTTGTCAAATCAAAAGAAGACGGGGAAGCTTATGAGCCGTATATGGAGGGGCTTCAAGAAATGAAAGTTATGCTGGATGAAGAGAGAGCAAATGGCAATGCATTTTATTTCAATGAATTACCGTCTGATCATGAAGCCATTAAATTTGCCCGAAGTGCCAATCCTGATTTTGAAAGTCTCCTAGAAAACATTCAGTTTTAGTAGAAAATTTGATGAGGATTAATGTAATCTAGACGATTTCACCAATCTTCATCAATTTCAGCTTTCCCACTAAAGTTTACTACTTTGTCTTTATATAATGGGTCATAATAGTGACCTCCCTCCTCATAGTCAACATTCCATGTCTTAGTACCATCATTATTTAGTTTGTATAAAAAAGGAGACATATGAAGTCTCTCAAGGTGCCATCTCCCCTCTTCGCCTGATGGAATATCTTCGCCTAGGCCATAAAGCATCAATCCACCATCCGCGAAAATTTCATGGCCAGGGTTGGTTTTTCTATACTCGTGGCTAACATTCATTACTTTATGACCAAGTTCATGGGCAATTGTTAACCTGTACCTATCCGGCCGGGCAAGGTTAGTAATGGTAATAACACCTCTAAAAGCAGGGGGTAAAGTACTACAATAAGAATATGTTGGGAAAGATAATCCGCCAGTCCTTACTGTTTTCATAGTCCAGTTTCGACCTTCAGAGACTTCTAAAAACGGATAAAATACGTCTTGTAAGACTACCAAATAAACGGTTCTTGAGTTGTGCTCATCAGGCTCAATAATACTCTTGAAAGCATCATTTGCTAGGTTTGTAAGTTCAGCAGGATGCCTTTTCATATGCTCGTACATATTGACATATTCAGTCAAAGGGATATCTGGAACTTTGTTTGCCTGGATGGAAAAGTATTTTGGATTCACTTCTCCCGTTTTTATCCATAATAAATTAATTTGGACATTAGTTGAGGCATAAATTTCCTTTGCAGCCCTAATGCTTTCCAGCATTCGAGATAAACTAACCTTATTAAAATTGTGATCAAGATTTGATGGAAAGTAAACACCAACATCTAGAGTAAGTTTACCCGAAGTTATGTCTTTATTAAAATCTAGGATATTGATCGAGTCAACCTTGTTCCATTTTACAAGATTCACCGTCTCATCAATATTATTATTGGTTGGCGATTCTTTTTCTCTCAGACTGTAATCACAGCTAACTAATAGAATCAGGGATATAATTAAAGGAGTTATTTTTTTCATTATAATATTTGATATTCTTAAAGTTAATTCAATTCAATAAGAAATTAGTAAGAAGCAACAACTAGAAACGATATTTAGACTGTTCATTTTGCTTAGGATTATCTAAGGCATTTCTTTTGAGAAAGGTTCAATAATCTTTATCGGATGATTCACGAACAAATAATCTAACCGAGAAGTACCTATTCTTTTACTTTCTACTTATTTCTTTATTTTACTCTATGAAAAGGGATACGAAAAAACTATTCAGTTGTATACTTATCGAAATCCCCTCATCTAAAAGCATAAAACGTATCATCAGTTACCAAAAAGAAGGTAAAACCCCTAATACCATTCTGGTAATAATGAGTAGCATAATACCTACCAACTTTGCTATAAAATTAGGTGCAGATATGATTTCCAAAGTAATACAGGCTAACCAATTATAAGATCCTAAAGAATAACAATAACCAATAAAATATTTTTAATAAAAATGCCATTCTTAATAGATGGATAGGTAAACTTCCAATCTTATTTTCCTCAAGTCCCCTAAGCGCTACCGCTAATTGTCATTTCTGATTCTATTTTCTTCGTCTCTGGAAGTATTTCTATCGGTTGCTTTCTTGTTAAATTTAGAACCAAAACTATAAACTAATCTGAGTTGAATGCTTTGTCTAGAACCATTACTTTCTACTGCGGCGGTTCCGGTGCCGTAATCAATATTCCCTACAAAACCTCTGTTCAACATCTTATTGAAACCTAGATTTACCTTTAGTTTTTCGTCCAAAAACGTTCTCCCAAAAGAGAAATCCAAATCAGCTAACCAATCCACTTCAATTTGACCTTCCAATGCCCCCGTCCCATAATTTCCGTTCAGTTCAAAGTTGATACCAAAGGGCAGTTCATAATTGGCCTGAATAAACCAAAACAAACTCCACTTGTTCAAATCTAAATTATAGTCTAGTGATTGATAGTCAGTATTGATGACAATAAAGCCAGTATAACCTTCAACATCTTTGATAAAACTTAAGGGGCCAAATAATCTAAAGTTCCAGTTATGATTGTTTTCAACATTTACCTCTGTTTGTCTGATTTGAGCGGTCAGGTTATCTTGTTGAATTAATTCTAGGATCGCATCAGCAGTGCTACTATAACCGATACTAAAAAAGGGCTGACTTTCATAAGTCAAATTAAATTGATAGTTGTGCGTGAAGGCAGGTGTCAAGTTTGGATTTCCTTGACCGGCAGAAAAGGGATCTAAAAAGGTAGCAAAGGAATTTAAACTACTGTAGGAAGGTCTTTGAACTCTGTAACTGTAGGATAAACTAGTACCCAATTTTTCAGATAAATTTCGGCTTACTGAAGCGCTTGGAAATAGTTTTTGAATAGGTCTTTTCTTTATTTCTGTATTCAGTGTACCTTTTTCCATATAAATTGAGGTGCCGTCCGTATGACTATCTTCATAACGTAATCCACCAGAGAAAGCCCATTTCCCTGAGGTAGCATTTATTTTGGAATACCCAGCAAAAATTGTTTCTTTGATTAAGAACTGACTGCTTTCAGTTTCAAGAAAGTCAAATACTCCTTGGTTATTGTCTAAATAAGATTGCAGGTCATTATCAGTATTTACATCGGCATAACGAATGCCAAAGCTGATGTTGAAATTTTCTGAAAGGGTTTTTTTATAGTCTACTTTGTAGGTCTTGATTTTATACTTTCCCTCTTGAATATATTTTCTATCGGTAAAAGGGATGGTACTTCCTTCAACCTCATAAAGGGTATTGGTATTATCATTTACATAATCAACGTAGTTAAAATCGATCACCAACCGATCCGTTTCAGATTTGTATTCATAATAGGGATTCAGATTAAAATCTATCCTATCTCTAGCAAAACTATTTTCTGAAAACAGGATATTTGTGGTGCTCGCATCAGAGATCATGGTTTTACTTGAGGTGATCCTTTGAGAGTTTCTCTGATTCAATCGGCTCCCGATACTAAAAGTATGTTTATCATTCAGGTGATAGTCTATGTTTCCGTTCATACTGAAATTATTGGGATCATAAGGTTCCTTGGTGATTTGATCATAAGTTTCGCTACCTACGGTTCGGACTAAAAATAAGTCATTTCGCCAAGTGGGTTTTGAATGATTTATGCTCGCTTGCCAACTTAATTTATTTTTATACTGCGCAATTGAGGCACCGGTTCCATATTGAAAACCTTGATCTTCTCCCGCCCATGTATTGAAACTTCCATGGCTTCCTAAACGTATGTTTTTCTTTAAAATAATATTAATGAGGGCTCCTGAGCCTGAGGCTTCATATTCTGCACCGGGTTGTTCTATCACTTCAATTTTAGAAATATTATCTGCAGGAAGATCACGCAGGAGTGTTTGAATATCCATATAGTCTGTAGATTTCCCATTAATTAGAATTCTTACCCCTCTATTTCCTGCTATTGAAATTCCGTTATTAGTAACTAATACTCCGGGGATTTTACGCATAACATCCTGTAAGCTGGTATTAATCATCTCGGAATTCTCCAAGTCCACAATTAACTTTTCAGCAGTTTGCCTGATCACAGGTCGCTTACTTTTCACCACTACTGCGTTTAATGTCTGGGTATCCTCTTCCAAAATAAAATTAAAAACAGCATTCTTTGACAAGGTAAAGGTGTCTAATGTATTGAGTTTAAAACCCAGCATAGAGACTTCAATGTGATAGATGCCGTCGGCAATTTGTTCAAAAGAATAGGCACCCTTATCGTCAGAAATCACTCCTTTTGGCAGGTCCTCACTCCCCTTTTCATATAGGATGATATAAGCAAAAGGTAGGGGATCTTGAGTATTATCTATGATCCGTCCACTGATGTTATGCTGAGCGGTGGCTGAAGATAACCCCAATAAAAAAACAGCAAAATAAGAAAAAATGGAGGTTAATTCAGAAACAAATTTATCAATCATAAGTAGCTCAATGATGTAGATTAGGCATAAAAGGTTGCACGACAGTCAAAATTCAAAACTAGCGTTAGGTACTGTATTTATCGATGGTTTGTTATAAATGGGATACTTTTTGTGATGTTTGGGATTTTTTGTGGTATTTGGGATTGTCTTGAGATAGATATGATACTTTGGTCTATAAAGTTTTTCGTTAGGAATACTTCGTTTTACGTAGGAGGATTTAAAAAGTTACCTTGACAAGCATTTTTTAGTGTGCTACTTGCTCCAATAGTTCAGTTAACTCTAACTCATGGTCAAATTGTAAATCTTCATGTACAAGTGTTAAAGCTTTTCTGATGAGTTCAATTTGACGTATCAGCATTTGATGGCGGGTATTATTGATATCGTATTTTGATTGGATGTCAACAAGGTTTTTACAAAAATGAATGCGCAGGGCTATTTCCGTTTCTTTTTGTTTTGAAAAACGAATCTGTTTTACAATATATCTTTGAATTTTTCGAATGTTCTTATTGATGATATAATTACTTTTAATATTGACATGGGCAAATTGCAGGTCTATTTCTGATTCAATTTTTGATATGAAATGATTTTCATCTACCGATTCAAAAAGCACATAGGCCAATAGTTCTTTATTTTCAACTTTGTGTTTGGTTAACTTAAGGACCAGTTCGGTAAGTTCATGATTGGTTTTTTCTTTGAGTTCTTTTTTAATTTCTGATAGGGAGGCTATTTGCATAGTCAAAAATACAATATGTACTCTTTAGAACCTGATATTCTTGAATTTTGCATTTTGAGTTGTAAAGAGAGTTCTTTTCAATCAAAAAGTTTGTTGGCTTTGGGGGGCGATTATATTGTTTATCGTCAACTTAATATTAGAATAATGGAAATTGATTTTATATTAGTGCTAATATAACGGAGATGAAAAATAAAATAGGAGGTTTTTTTGTATTGTTGGCAACGGTATCAGGGTTGTTTTTTTTCTTGATCAAAGAAGATCAAAATGATTATTTGAAGTTGTTAGTTTTTTCAAAAACAGAGGGATTCAGGCATGCCTGTATCGAACATGGGCAAAAAATGTTTCAAACTTTAGCGGATCAACATGGGTTCGAGGTGCTGTTTTCAGAAGATGCTGAAGTATTCGACGAGAAAATATTGGCAGATATTAATGTAATTGTTTTTTTAAATCCTACGGGAGACATCTTAAATGACAATCAGCAATTAGAATTACAGCGGTTCATCCAAGCGGGAGGAGGATTTGTCGGAATTCATTCGGCAACAGATACGGAATACAAATGGCCATACTACAATCAATTGATAGGGGCTTATTTTGAGAGTCATCCTGAACCGGCAGAAGCGACGATAGAAGTCTTAAATAGGGATCATCTTTCAACCCGTCATTTACCTCAAAAATGGATTCATACCGACGAATGGTATAATTTTAGAGCTATCCATCCGGGTATCAATGTATTGATGGAAGTCAACGAAGGAACCTATCAGGGAGGCAAAAATGGTCCCAATCATCCCATCAGTTGGTACAGGGATTTTGATGGAGGGCGTATGTGGTATACGGGTTTAGGACACACAGAGGAGAGTTATATTGAACCCTTTTTTATTGAACATGTATGGGGGGGTATTCAGTATGCCGCAGGTCCAATGCAAAAGATAGATTATAGGAAATCTAATACCGTACCAGAAGAAAACCGATTCGATATCGAGGTATTAGATGAGAATTTAAATGAACCTATGGAGCTTGAGGTATTGCCCAATGGCAATGTTGTTTTTATTCAACGGCATGGTGAGGTCATGTTATATGATCGGCTAGCCAAGGAAACGCGTGTTATGCACAAATTCGAGGTGTGTACTGATTTTGAAGATGGTCTATTGGGTCTTGCATTAGATCCACAAGTGAAGGAAAATAAACAAATCTACTTTTTCAGATCTCATCCTATAGATTCTATGCAAATAATTTCTTCATTTACTATGGATGCTGATTACCGGTCAATCAATATAAAATCTGAGCAAATATTGCTTACCATCCCAACGCAAAGGTTGGAATGCTGTCATGCAGCAGGTTCCATGGAGTTTGGTCCGGATCAGATGCTTTACATAGCGGTTGGGGACAATACCAACCCGCATGCATCGGATGGATATGCACCGATAGATGATCGCCCCGGTAGGGCTCCATGGGATGCCAGAAAATCATCTGCAAACACCGATGATTTGAGAGGTAAAATATTGAGAATAAAAGTAGAGCAGGAGGGGTACAGTATTCCTGAGGGCAATTTGTTTCCGCAAGATGGGAGTGGAGGCAGACCAGAGATCTATGTGATGGGATGTAGAAATCCTTACAGAATAGCGTTTGACAATCATAGAGGGTTTTTGTATTGGGGCGATGTAGGACCTGATGCGAATGAATCAGATATCAACAGAGGACCTCGTGGGCACGATGAGATCAATCAAGCCCGTGTCGCAGGCAACTTTGGATGGCCTTTATTTGTTGGAAACAATCAGGCTTATCATGATTATGATTGGGATACTCAAAAGTCGGGAAAGGTTTTTGACCCTTTAAAGCCAGTCAATGATTCCCAATACAATACAGGAGCAAAAACATTACCCCCTGCACAACCTGCCTTCTTTTGGTATTCTTATGATAACTCATCGGAATTCCCATTACTGGGAAATGGGGGTCGAACCGCTATGGCAGGGCCTACGTATTATCAAGATGATTATCCAGATATCGAAAGTAAATTTCCCAAATATTATGATGGTAAATTATTTATTTATGAATGGATGCGGGGATGGATGATGTCTGTGACCTTAGATGAGAAAGGGAATTATGTCCGGATGGAGCGTTTTCTGTCGGAGAAAGAATTCAGTAATCCTACCGATATGGCCTTTGGCCCAGAGGGAGATTTGTATGTACTCGAATATGGATCGGCCTGGTTTCAGCAAAATCCTGATGCGAGGTTAGTGCACTTGACCTACAATAGATCCAACAGAAAACCCATAGCAAAAATTGAGACCCCTCTAGAATACGGAAAATCACCTTTTCGTGCAGCGCTCTCTGCGGCAGATTCTTATGATCGTGATGGGGATAGCCTCACTTATGAATGGCGTTTGGGCGATCAAATTATTTCAACAGAAAAAGAAACCTCATTTACGTTTGATCATCCGGGTATATTTACGGTATCTCTGGGAGTTAAAGACGAAGAAGGTGCTTTGGGAAGTTCAAGCATTAAACTTAAGGTGGGTAATGCGTTGCCTCAATTGAACATTGAGATAAATAGTAATAGCAGTTTTTATTGGGACAAAAGTATCCTGAGCTATCAAATATCTGTGAGGGATGAAGAAGATGGAACCTTGGGAGCAGGAATTACGGAAGATGAGGTAATCACCACCATTGATTATCTTCAAGAAGGATTAGACAGAAATTTG
>Ga0233444_10002628_pt1 | contig 18696 bp, 19 predicted proteins | sample SI_124_October20_6_FD_182792 | JGI IMG/M metagenome (GOLD analysis project Ga0233444, IMG submission 182792) | Seawater microbial communities from Saanich Inlet, British Columbia, Canada - SI_124_October2016_10_MG | ecosystem: Environmental > Aquatic > Marine > Inlet | place: Canada: British... | reverse complement strand
TTTTTGATTAAATTTTTATCGACAAGTTTAAAACCGATAATACCAGCAATTTTTTTGATTAATTTGAATAACATAAAAAGTTTTATATTTAATATAGTTAGTTTAAAGTAAATATTTAATAATAAAATTAAAAATATAAAGATAAAAGCAGGATAAAATTTTTTAATAATAATTAAATAGTAAATATGATAAAAATAGTGGTAACAGGAGGTTCTGGTAGATTTGGCAGTGAATTAAAAAAATATAACACAAAATATAAATTTTATTTTCCTAATAAAAAAGAATTAAATATATTAAAACCTGATGGTCTTTCAAAATATTTATTAAAAAAAAAACCAAAAATTTTAATTCATTTAGCTGGGTTATCTAGACCCATGAATATTCACGAAAAAAATATTGTTAAAAGTATAGATCTAAACATTATCGGTACGGCTAATGTTACTAAAGCATGCAAACAGCATGATATTAAACTAATTTATTTTTCTACAAATTATGTTTATCCAGGAAAAAAAGGCAATTACAAAGAGACAGACTCTTTATTACCAGTAAATAATTATGCTTGGTCAAAATTAGGAGGAGAAGCCTCGGTTCAGTTATATAAAAATTCATTAATCTTACGAGTATGTATGACTGAAAAACCTTTCGTTCATAAAAAGGCATTTGCGAATGTAAAGACAAGCTTTCTCTATCACAAAGATGTTGCTGAAATATTATTTAAAGTTTTAAATAAAAAAGGAATTTTAAATATTGGTGGTAAAACAAAATATATATATGACTTTGCAAAGAAAGATAATCCAGGAGTAAAGAAAATTTTTTTAAAAAAACATCTAGATTCTGGTATGCCTAAAAATTCTTCTATGAACATAAGAAAATTATTAAAGAGCAGAATTTAAATATGCCAAACATTTGCCAAGTTTCGCTAAGAGGAAATATACCAATAATTAATGAAAATATGAATAATTTTGAGAATTTTTATGAAGATAATTCTTTTTATATAATAGTTCCTAATAAGGATAAAAAACTATTTAAAAATAAAATAAAAAAAAAAAATGTAAAAATAATTACTGAAAATACTATAATTAGTTTTTCAAAGTTTAAAAAAATAAGCAATAAATACTTAAGATATTCGGCGCACTATAAAAAAATTCAAAATAGACTTACCTGGTACTATCAGCAAGTATTAAAGATATCTTTTTTGATTGATTTTGTTGAGAATAAAAAAGAGGGCATGGTCATTTGGGATGCAGATACAATTTTAATTGAAAAATTAAATTTTTACCAAAAAGATTTTTCATATTATTATGGAACTACTTCATACTTTTACAAGGCCTATTATTTTACCAATAAATTTATCCTTAATGGTTTACCAAAATATTTTATATCTAGCTTAGCACAATTTATTTCAGCAACACCAAAAGAAACAAAATTTTTAGTTAGAAAACTAAAAAATAAAAAGAAAAGATTAAACAAAACAAGTGAATGGATAACACATATAATCATGAATTCAGTTGTAAAAACACACAAAATTTATAATGGTTCAATGTTTTCAGAATATGAACTTATAGGTCAATCACAATTAATGTTTAACTTTAAAAAACAAATTTTAATTTCAGGTATTAGGGAAAATTTAAATGGTAAGTTGTCCAATTTACAAAAGTACATACTTAAATTTTTAGGCTTTAAATACATAGCTTACGAACATACACATCCAAATATACATAGCTTAAATATGCTAAAAAGAGAACAAACTTGGAGCAAGTTTTTCTGGATATTGATAAAAAAGATATCAAATAATTTATATCGAGGAGCTAAACACCATATAAATTTTTTTTTAGACAATTCTAACAAACGTAACTTTAAATATTAATAAAATGCAAAAAATAAAATTTTATTGTGTCACAAATAAAAAAATTGACTTTTTAAACCCAAAAATTTTAAATGAAGAGTCCTTCAGGTTATGTTGGGTTGGTAAAGATGAGGCCCCAAAAAACTATTTAACTTGTGATACGGGGGACAACATTTACTATAAAGAAAAACTTTATTCCGAACTTACTTTTCATTATTGGTATTGGAAAAACCTACTACATTTAGAAGATAAAAATCAATGGATAGGTTTTTGTCAAAAAAGAAGATTTTGGGTGAATACACATGAAGTTTCAGGAATTAATAAACTTAATTTAAATGAATATTTAATTAAATCAGCTGAAAATGATTGGGAAAATTTTGATGCTATTCTATGCAGCCCAATTAGCGTACATAGCCCAAAAAAAATCAAAATGTTAAAACGGGGATGGAAAAATATTTTAAAAGACCCGAGTATATTATACGATAAAAAAAAACAAAATTTATCACTACATTTTGATATGCATCATGGATACAACAACTTAAACAAAGCTATTGATAAATTAGATAAAAAAAATAAAGAAGATTTTAAAATTTTTGTAAAAGAAAAAAACATATTTAACCCACACATAATGTTCATTGCTAAACCTGCTATAATCAATCGATGGTTTGAGGATTTATTTAATTGGCTAAATAAATGTGAAGGTGAGTTTAATTTAGAAAAATTGGGTGGCTATGATACAGGAAGATTATTTGCATATTTGTCAGAAAGATATTTGTCTTATTGGTTTAAAAAATATTGCAAATGTAAAGAAAAAAATTGGGCACAATTAGATAATTTTTAATGGAGAGGTGGCCGAGTGGTTAAAGGCGCACGCTTGCCAGTTAATCCAGTTCATAGAGACAGGGTGCTATCAGAACAAGAAATGATAAATTAGTTTCGTCATAACTTAATAAATTATTTATTTAAATTATCAAATATAATACTGTTCATTTTATGAAAAAAAAAAAAATTAAACACTTTTTACTTTATAGACTTTACGCTTTTTTTCCTAAAAAATACTATAATTTATTAAACTCATTTTTTAGATATAAATTACATTATCATTTAGATTATTTACAAAACAAAGGTCTGCCTATTGAGGTAATTTATGATATTGGTGCATATGAGGGTGAATGGACTTTTTTTATGGAAAAAACTTGCCTGAACAAAAAATTATTTTACTTATTTGAAGCCAATAAAAAACACGAGCAAATGATTAAAGAAAGAGGATTTAAATATCATATTGGTGTTTTGTCAAATGAAATAAAAGATATAAAGTTTTATTCTAAAAACCATCAGGGAGACTCTTATTATCTTGAAAAAACAAATTTTTATGAACAAGATCTTAAACCTAAAAATATAAAGTCAGATACACTTGACTTAGTAGTCAAAAAAAATAAGTTTGAGTTCCCAGATTTTATAAAAATTGATACTCAAGGTTCTGAGTTAGATATTTTAAAAGGTGCATCAAATACATTATCAACTTGTAAATTAATTTATCTTGAGTGTCCTGTAATAGATTACAACAAGAATGCTCCTACATTTGACAATTACATACATAGTTTAAATTCCCTAGGTTATGTTCCAATTGACGTCTGCGATATAAGTTATGTAGATAAAGTTTTAATTCAAATTGATATTCTATTTATTAAAAAAAATTTAATTTATAAATATTATAAAACAGACAAAATTTTAAATATTTTAAATTAGTTTTTAAAAAATTGTACATAAATATTTATAAGGAGAGATGGCCGAGTGGTTTAAGGCGCACGCTTGGAAAGTGTGTGTACCCTCACAGGTACCGTGGGTTCGAATCCCACTCTCTCCGCCAAAACCCTCAAGCCTCAATAATTTAAAATTAATAAGATTTCTTTAAGAACTAAATTTAATTGATGGAAACATACAGTAAAAAATAATAAAAAAATAAACTGTGATATAATTGTTGTTGATCATTGATCGAATTTAGATTACTTGATTTAATTACAAAATATTTCTAAAATGAAAACACCTTTTAAAGATTACCCGCTACTAAACATTAAAAATAAATCTGTTCCAATTTTTTATCCCCATATACCTAAAAAGGCAAAAATTGCAGTTTCAAAAGTTCTCTCTGGTAGATGGCTAGGTCAAGGACCTTTAGTAGATAAATTTGAAAAAGTTTTTTCAAAAAAGTTTTGTGAAAACATGCCAGTGGTGGCAGTAGGATCAGGAACAGATGCTTTACATTTATCTTATATCCTGAGTGATATAAATAAAGATGATGAAATCATTTGTCCAGTTTTTACTTGCACAGCCACAAACATTCCACTCTTGTATATTGGAGCTAAGATTAAATTTGCAGATATAAATCCTGTTGATTTAAATATTTCATTAGACCACGTTGAAAAATTGATTACTAAAAAAACTAAAGCTATAGTTTTTGTAAATTATGGAGGAGTTCTTTGTGACTTACAAAGATTAAATTATTTAGCAAAAAAACACAAAATTTTATTAATTCAAGATGCTGCACAGTCTTTAGGAGCTAAATATAAAAATAAGAGTATTACTAGCTATGCAGATTTTACTATTTTTAGCTTTCAAGCAATTAAACACATTACTTCAGGTGATGGAGGTGCAATATGTATTAGAAATAAAAATTTGGCAAAAAAAGCATTTCGAATAAGATGGTTTGGTATCGACAGACCAAAAAAACAGGGTGGAACTTGGGAAAATGACATAACAGAAGTTGGTTACAAATACCAATTAACAGATATTGGCGCAAGTTTATTATTAGAGTCAATTAATGAATTTAATTTTATTAAATCTCATAGAAATTTAATTTATAAAACTTATTTAAAATATATTAATCAATCTAAATTCATAAGATGTGCAATAAACACTGATAAGCAATCTGATCCTGTAATGTGGTTATTTACCATAATAACTCCGTTTAAAGATTTGATCCAAAAAAAGTTGAGAGAAAAAAATATTGAGACTAATCAGGTACATTTTAGAAATGATAGATATTCCATATTCAAAAAATTTTCTAAGAATAAAAGATTTAAAAATATGGACAAAATTCAAAACGATTATTTGGTGTTACCTATGCATACCAAAATGACAATTTCAGATGTAGTACGTGTTTCCAAAGAAATTAATAAAATAATAAAGAATACATTAAAAATTTCAAAAAAATAAATTAAATTTTTTTTAATAATTAACTTTCAAAATTTTCTTTATTTCATCTAAAGACTTTCCCTTTTCATCTTTTTTTGACAATATAGGATTTCTAATCTTCCAATTTATCTTAAGATCTGGATCATCCCATTTTAGAGTTGTTTCTGAATTTTTATGTCTATAATTTGTACACCTATAATATAGAGTACAACTCTCAGAAAGACATACAAATCCATGAGCAAAATTTTCTGGAATATAAATTGAAAAATCTGAGTCATCTTTCATTCTGACTGAAAAATGTTTTCCAAAAGTTTTTGAATTTCTCCTGAGATCAACTGCTACATCTAAAATTTCACCGTGAACAACAGTTATGAATTTTCCTTGAGGGTTAGTTCTTTGAAAATGTAAACCCCTAATCGTATTTTTCTTAGACTGCGACAAGCAATCAAAAATTAAATCTTTTTTTAAAATTTTCTTTTTATTTGTTTCTTTGAAAAATCCTCTTTTATCTTTGAATATTTCTGATTTTATAATTAATAGATCTTTTAACTTAGTTTTGAGAATATGCATTAATCTATTTTATACATAGATATTAAAATAACCAATTTATATAATAAAATTTTTTAGAGAATAATATAAAAGAATTGAGATTATCAAAAATTTAGAACCAAGCTTAAAATTATCAGTTTTTATTTTATAAGGTCAAAAAAGTGTTATTTTATAAGGCTTATTTAATTATTTAAGTTAGTTTTATCTATTTAAAATTGAGCAATTTTTTGAAAAAATGTTATAATTTTATTTTCCATAAATATCAAAATGACAATTAATAAAACTTATCAAGCTGACTCAATTAAAGTTCTCAAGGGCTTAGAAGCAGTTAGAAAACGTCCAGGTATGTACATTGGAGATACTGATGATGGCACTGGATTACATCACATGGTTTATGAAGTTGTAGATAACTCAATCGACGAGGCTCTTGCTGGCCACTGTAAAAATATTTTTGTAAGTGTTAACAGCGATGGCACAATTACAGTAAAAGACGATGGTCGTGGAATACCTGTCGATATGCATAAAGGTGAAAAAAAATCTGCAGCAGAAGTAATAATGACGCAACTTCATGCTGGTGGAAAATTTGATCATGATTCTTATAAAGTTTCAGGAGGTCTACATGGTGTTGGTGTTTCTGTAGTTAATGCTTTATCTGAAAAACTAAAATTAGAAATTTATAGAGATGGTAAAAAACATTTTATTGAATTTAAAAATGGTGAAGCAAAAGCTCCTCTTAAAGTGGTTGGAAAATCAAAAGAAACAGGGACCCAAATTACTTTTTTACCATCAAAAGAAATTTTTTCTTCAACAAAATTTAGTGGCAATATCATCACTAAAAGAATGAGAGAATTAGCATTTCTTAATAAAGGAATTAAAGTAATTTTTAGTGATCTAAGTCAAAAAAAAGAAAAAAGAGAAGAATTTAAATTTGATGGTGGTGTTCTAGAGTTTGTAGAATTTCTTGATAATAAAAGAGAAAAACTACAAAATAAAGGTGGAAACGATCTATTTAAAAAACCAATTTATATTGAGGGTAAAAATAAAAATATCGAAATTGAATGTTCGTTAAAATGGAATTCTGGTTATTCCGAAGATGTATTGCCATATACAAATAATATTTTTCAAAAAGATGGAGGGACCCATGTTCTTGGTTTTAGAAGTGCTTTAACTAGAGTTATTAATAAATATGCTAATGAAAATAATTTACTTAAAAAAAGTAAATTGGCAATATCTGGAGATGATATTAAAGAAGGATTAACTTGTGTTTTATCTACAAAAATTCCAGATCCAAAGTTTTCTTCGCAAACAAAAGATAAACTTGTCTCTTCTGAAGTGAGAATGATTGTTGAAACAATTATAAATGAAAAATTATCTATATGGTTTGATCAAAATCCATCTATATCAAAAATTATTTTAGCTAAAGTCATTCAAGCAGCTATGGCAAGAGACGTAGCACGAAAGGCAAGAGAAAATGTTAGACGAAAAGGTGCTCTTGAATTAAGTGGTTTGCCAGGAAAACTTGCTGATTGTCAAATAGGAAAACAAGAAGGTACAGAATTATTTATTGTAGAGGGAGATTCTGCTGGAGGATCTGCTAAACAAGGAAGAAATAGATCAAATCAGGCGGTGTTGCCCTTGAGAGGTAAAATTTTAAATACTTATGTAGAGGAAGTAAATGGAAAAAAAAATAGTAATGGATCAGAGCATAGAACAAAGGCACTTTCGAAAATGATTTCTTCCAATGAAATAGTTACCTTAATTAATGCTTTGGGTTTAGATCCAAAAGCACACGAAATTGACTTAAAAGATCTTAGGTATGGAAAAATTATAATCATGACAGACGCAGATGTTGATGGGTCCCATATAAGAGCTCTTTTACTAACTTTTTTTAATAACCAACCATTTAACAAACTAATTGAAAATGGTCATGTTTATTTGGCACAACCACCTCTATTTAAAATTAATAAAGGATCCAAAGGGATATATATTAAAGATGAAAAAGAGTTGGAAGATTATATTGTTAATACAAACAAGGAATTTAAAAAAATTAAAAAAGGATCAAAAGAATTTTTAAAAAAAATAGATAAAGAAAAATCTCAAATGAATATTCAAAGATTCAAAGGCTTAGGAGAAATGAATCCTGAAGAGCTATGGAGCACTACACTTGATCCAAAAACTCGAAATTTACTTCAAGTTCAATACTCTAAAGATCTTAAAAAGGATCAAGGCTTAATTCATACTTTAATGGGTAATGATGTTGCATTACGAAAAGATTTCATAATTTCCAATGCAATAAATGTTCAGAATCTTGACATTTAAAAATGAAGTTTTTTAAAACTTCTAAATACCATACTTTTAAAAAATCTACTTATATAAGTTTAAGATGGATAGGTATTTTTGGTCAATTGATATCTGTAAACTTTGTTTATTTTTTTTTAAATTTTAAATTTGATTTTTTAAGCTCAAATTTGATAATATTTTTAGGAGCCTTAAGTAATTTATATTTAATTTTTGTTTATAAAAAAACTCAACTATCAGATAGATCGGCATTAATTTTTTTAATAATAGATATTGTACAATTGAGTTTTCTAATTTATTTAACAGGAGGTATAGCCAATCCTTTTGCAATTTTTTTATTAATACCAAGTGTTTTTTCGTCTTCAAATCTTAGTTTTAGTACTAATTTTCTTCTTGTTTTTCTAACATCATTAATAATAGTTTTTCTTACATTTTTTTCAACGGATCTACCAGGTCCTTTAAATGATCACTTTCATGTTAGTCCGTATTATTATTTTTCTATTCCAATAGCTCTTATAATTGCTCTAATTTTTTTAAATTACTTTGCAATTACTTTTGGAACACAATCTCGTTTAAGAAAAGAAGCTTTAGCTAAAATGGAAGAAGTAATGGCAAAAGAACACGAACTTTTATCTTTGGGAGGCCAAGCTGCTGCTGCGGCTCACTCTTTAGGAACACCTCTTTCAACAATAAAAATTATTACGCAAGATCTTATGAAACAATTTAAGGGTCAAAATGACATTAAAAAAGATATTGAATTACTTTCTAGTCAAGTTGAAAGATGTAATGAAATTTTAAAACGTTTAAGTTTAAATCCTGTAGAAGAGGATGATTTTATTGATAAAGATTTATCCATAAGAGATTATTTGAATGAAATTATTTTGTCCTTTAAAGAAATAAGCAATAAACAATACATTTTTACATTCGATCAAGATTTTAATAATAAAAAAATAACAAAATCTATTGAAATTGTTTATGGTTTAAGAAATTTTATTGGTAATGCAAATAAATTTTCAAAAAGTCTAATTTATATAAATCTTAAAAGCGATAATGAAATTACAGAAATTACTATTGAGGATGATGGTAGCGGTTACTCAAGAGATGTTTTATCTAAGATCGGTGAACCATATTTAAAGCCTAATAATCCTAAAGATAAATCTAAAACTGGTTTGGGATTAGGACTCTTTATAGGAAAAACACTTTTAGAAAAAAATTTTGCTTACATAAATTGTAAAAATTCTAAAAATAAAAGCGGAGCTAAAGTCACAGTTAGATGGAAAAATAAAGATTTATTTAATATCTAGTGCAACTTTTTTTTTGTATCAAACAACGAGCTCAATTGTGAGATCATAACATCCCCTAACTCATTTACATCAGTAATTTTTATTGCCTTATCATAATATCTAGAAACATCATGACCAATACCAATTGCCAGGACTTCAATTTCAGTTTTGTTTTCTATAAATTTGACCATTTTCTTTAGATGCTTTTCTAAAAAATCGCCTGAATTAACTGAAAGTGTTGAGTCATCTACTGGTGCACCATCAGAAATTACCATCATAATTTTTCTCTCTTCTTTTCTCTTCTTTATTCTATTGTAAGCCCAAGAAATAGCTTCCCCATCAATATTTTCTTTTAACAAACCCTCTTTTAACATTAATCCTAAATTATTTTTAGCTTGTCTCCAGTGTGTGTCAGCCCCTTTGTAAATTATATGTCTTAAATCATTTAATCTTCCAGGAGTTTTAGGTTTTGAATTTTTATTCCAAAGCTCTCTACTTTGCCCACCTTTCCAATTTTTTGTTGTAAAACCTAAAATTTCAACCTTAACGGAGCATCTCTCTAAAGTTCTGGATAATATATCTGCACATATTGCAGCTATTGTAATAGGCCTTCCTCTCATTGATCCAGAATTATCGATTAACAAAGTAACAACTGTATCTTTAAAATCTAAGTCTTTTTCTTTTTTAAATGATAATGAATTATACGGATCCATAATAATTCTTGGGAGTTTTGAGCTATCAAGCAATCCCTCTTCTAAATCAAAATCCCAAGCTCTATTTTGTTTTGCAAGTAACTGTCTTTGTAGTTTATTTGCAAGCTTAGTTATTACATCTTGAAATCCAATTAGTTGTTGATCCAATGTTTTTCGAAGTTTTGCAGCTTCTTCTGCATTTTCTAATTTCTCAGCTTTTGTTATTTCATCGAATTGAGTTGTAAAAATTTTGTAATCTAAATTAACATTATCAAGATTTTTTTTAACAATTTGTTCTGAACTATGTTCATCTGACTCAGTATCTGAAAGCTGTTCATCAAGATTAAATTCATCAACATTATAATCAGCATCTAAACTAGCTTGAGTTTCCTGATCATTATGCTCATCTTTATTGTCTTCTTTATCTCTATCTTGGTCATCATTTGATGGATTGTCCTGTCCTTGATCATTATTTTCCTCTGTTTTTTCCTCATTTTCTTCACCTTGAAAAATATTCATTTCTTCTAAAATCTTAGAAAATCTTGACCCATAGTTATCTTGGTTTTCTAAGTTTTCTTGCAAAAATCTTTTGTGTTTTTCTATTGATTGCTCAAAGTCTTTTTCCCAAAAATTTAACATTTTTGACGCTAGAGGGTTTAGTTTTATTTGATGAAAATTTTTAAGCATATACAATTCAAATGCCTCTAAAACAGTTACGTCTTCTTTTGTTTTTAATTGATCTTTCCTTTTAGTATTAATTATATGTGAGTAATTTTCTTGAAAATTTTTTTTAATCCCTTTGAGCATTTTACCACCCAATGCTTCATATCTGATTTTTTCTGCTATATTATATAGAGATCTTGAAGAATTATTAGAAGGAAGATTTTTTATGTAAACAGTTTCATTAGAAAATTTTTTTTTTAAAGCAGAAGAGTCTGTTTCGGCACGTAATTTAATAAAATCACTTGGCTTTGTAAGATTTTTGATTTCAATTGAGGTTAAATTTTTTTTTTTATCATTCCTTGATGATTTATGTACTAAATCAAAATCATCTGAAATAACTTTTGCTGTTGAAGTTAATGCTAGTCTGAATTTTTCTTTTAGGTCAGCAATTTTATCACTCATTTAAATTTGAATATTCATCAACGACTCTGGAAGTTCTTCACCAAAACATCTTTGATAATATTCTGCGATAGTATTTTTTTCAATTTCATCACACTTATTAAGGAAAGTTACCCTAAAAGCATAACCTGTATCTTTAAAAATTTCTGAGTTTTCCGCCCAATGCATTACTGTTCTTGGGCTCATTACTGTTGAAATATCACCTGCAATAAAACCTTTTCTTGTTAATGCAGCAACCTTTATCATGTTAGCAACTTTCTCTTTGCCTTTAGCATTATTAAGATTTTTATTTTTGGCTAAAATAATATCTAGCTCTCTTTCAAGACTTAGATAATTTAATGTTGTTACAATATTCCATCTATCCATCTGTCCTTGATTTATTTGTTGAGTTCCATGGTAAAGGCCTGTGGTATCTCCGAGACCAACAGTATTAGATGTAGCAAATAATCTAAAAAATTTATTCTGCTTTATAACTTTATTTTTATCTAGAAGAGTAAAATTTCCATCGGCCTCCAAAACTCTTTGAATTACAAACATTACATCCGGTCTGCCAGCATCATACTCATCAAAAACAAGGGCAACTGGATTTTGTATAGACCAAGGTAAAATACCTTCATTAAATTGTGTTACCTGTTTGCCTTCCTTTAAAACAATTGCATCTTTTCCAATTAAATCTATTCTGCTTACATGACTATCTAGATTAACACGAATACAAGGCCAATTAAGTCTGGCTGCAATTTGTTCTATATGAGTAGATTTTCCAGTTCCATGATATCCTTGAACCAAAACTCTTTTATTAAAAGCAAAACCAGAAATAATTGCCAGAGTTGTGTCTCTATCAAATTTGTAGCTTTTATCTATTTCAGGAACAAATTCATTTTTTTTAGAGAATGCATCCACTTCCATCTCAGATTCTATACCAAAAGTTTGTTTTAACGAGACCTTGATATCAGGTTGTATATTAAGATTTGGTGTCAAATTTTTCTCTATATGTATTTTTTAGTTGTGTATATGCCAATGTAATTAGCTTTAATTTTTCTTCATATTTTTTATTACCTGCATTTATATCTGGGTGATATTTTTTGACAAGCGATTTGAACTTATCTTGGACTTTTTTCCATTTTAAGCCTACTGAAATTCCCAATATACCAAAGGCTTTGATATCTTTATGATCAAATTTAAATTGACGCATATTATCATAATCGCCAATAAATTTATCTTTGTCTAATTCATCTCTTAGTGTGTTGTTCCAAAGAACCTTAAAAAAATTATCTGATGAACTGAAACTTTGAGTAGGCTTATGCCAAATCATATCAGATTTTAAAAAATCTATAACTTGTTCGTCATTCATCCCTGCAAAATAATTCCAATTTTTATTAAATTCCCTTACATGCTCTAAGCAAAGCATTCTATATTTTTTACTATTATCTTTTTCAACTGGTGCCCTGTAATCACCAATTTTATTGCAATTATTCCAGTCGCAAATATTTTTCATGATGTATAATAAATTTGATTTATGGATATAAATGAACTAATTGCAATTGTAAAAAAAAAACTCATGGATCAAATTAATATTAATAGTATTAAAATTGAAGATAAATCATTTATTCATAAAAATCATGTTGGCAATGAAGACGGAAAGTTCCATTTGAAAATTACTATAGACTCTATGGAATTAAAAACTATGAACAGAATAGAAAGCAATAAAAAAATCTATAAGGTTTTAGAAAATGAGGTAAAAAACTTCATACACTCAATCCAAATCTTAATTACTTAATTCTTGTTCCAAAAATGATTTTATCTTTTCAACGCTATATTGATTGTTAATTAATGGTGATCCAATTTTTTTAAGTAATATTAAATTAATTTTATTTGATATATTTTTTTTATCTTTAATCATAAAACTCAACAATTTGTTTAAATTTTTTATTGAAAAATAATCTTTAATTTCAGAGGGCATTTTAGATCTTTTAATATGATCTATCACAAGCGTAAATTCTTTTTCATTTATATATTTATTTTTTAAACTAAATTTAAGTGCTGAAACAATACCTAAAATTACAGCTTCACCATGATTTAATTTATTTGAAAAACCCAACGTGGCCTCAAAAGCATGAGCAAATGTATGACCAAAATTTAATACTTTTCTAAAATTTTTTTCATTTTCATCTTTTTCGACCATTTTTTTTTTTATTTTACAACTTTCAAAAATTGCTTTTTCTAAAAATGGTGTTTTTAGTTCTAAAATATTAAATATGTTTTGATCTAAAAAATTGTAAAAATTTCTATTCTTTATTAATGAGTGTTTTAAAATTTCTCCATAACCACAAATTATTTCTCTATCAGGTAGTGTTTTTAAAAAATCACAATCACTTATAACAATTTTAGGTTGATAAAAACTTCCGATCAGATTTTTTCCATATTTTGTATTTATACCAGTCTTACCGCCTACCGAGGAATCTACCTGGGATAATAAAGTTGTCGGCATATTTATAAACTGGAGTCCTCTTTTAAATATACTTGCAGCATAACCGCTTACATCCCCTGTTATACCTCCACCTACAGCAATTAAGCAATCTTGTCTTGAAAAATTTTTTGTAAGCAAAACCTCTAATATTCTATCAACACTTTTTTGACTTTTATTTCTCTCACTAGACTTAAATGAATATTTATAAATATTTTTACTTTTGATAGATTTTGATATTTTATTAATCATTTTGTGTGGAACATTTCTATCAATAACTAAAAGACATTTATTATAGTTAACTAAATTATTTTTTAATATTTTTGGCAAACGAGAGGTTAAATTTGATCCAATAATTATAGGATATACCCCAGATTTTGTTTTGATATTGAGCTTAATAGGTTTCATAGATATTTAAAATTTTTTCTGCGATTTGATTTTTTGTAAACTTTTCACATTCAACTTTAAATTGAGCTTTTGAATAAATGTTAGAACGTTTTTTAATAATTTCAACTAATTCATTTTTTTTTGACTTGAAAGCTAAGGGTCTTTTTTTGTTATTTTTAATTCTATTTATCAAGGTATTTTCATTCCAATTTAACCAGAAAGACAAATGATTTTCCAATACTTCATTTTTTATATTTTTATTAAGAAAAGCTCCGCCACCAAGGGAAATTACACAGTTATTATTTTTAAGTATTTTTAAAGTAACATCTTCCTCAATTTTTCTAAAATAGGCCTCACCCCTAGTTTCAAAAATCTTATAAATTTTGACTCCATATTCTTTTTCGATTTCTTCATCTATGTCAAAAAAATTTAATTTTAACTTATTTGAAACAATTAAGCCTATGGACGTCTTCCCTGAACCCATCATTCCTAAAAAAACAAGATTTTCTTTTGATTTCATAAGTTTCTGTATTGAAAAATCACAAATATGTCTTAATTTGAAAATATCTAACAATATATGCAATTTGTAAAAAAAACAAGTTCTCGTAAAAGTCTTGCTGGATTATTAATAAAGTTAAGTGTTGCTTTGATTATAATCCTCGGAGTGATATTTCTTTTAAATAAGATTGAATTTCCGGCTCCAAAAAAAGAAATAGAAAAAATTATCTCTAATGAAAATCTTAAAGTTGTTAAATAAGAAATATTTATCAATTATTACAATATTTCTATTAATAGTCTCACATTCATATTCTGAAGATCAACCAGTTGATATTTGGAATACAGAAAATGAAGTATCAAAAGATGTTTTAACAGATAATACTCAAGAGGATCAAAACAATATCAAAGAAAGAAATGAATCAGATATTTATAACCTGCAATCAAAAAAAAAAGATAAAACTATTATAGTTAATGATTCTCTAGAGACTAAAGATTTAAGTATCATTGGTCTATACGACCCTGAAAATTATGGGTTAAAAATGGATATGTGGATTAATTCAGATGGAGATCAATTAAAAAATCTTTTCTCAAAATTAATGAAAATTGATCTATCAGACGATGCAAACGAAATAATGAATATATCGATGCTAACTAATGCCTACTTGCCACAAAATAATATATCAAAAGAAGAATTTTTAAAGTTCAAGTCGGACTGGTTAAAAAAAAAATCAGATCTTGATTTAATTGAAGAATATTTAATTAAAAATAAAGCAATAAATTTAAGCCCAGACCTAGCAAAGTATTTAGTTAACGAATATTTGTCATCAGCAAACATTAAACAAGCTTGCGAATTTTTTTATAAAAACCTAGAACCTATAGAAGATAAATATCTTTCTAAATTTTATATATATTGTTTGATAAATTCTGGAAAAAAAGATGAAGCTCAAATTGTTTTAGATTTAAAAAAGGAACAGGGATTCAAAGATAATTATTTTGAAAAAAAAATAGATTACTTATTTGGGTATACACAGAAAGTGGACAAAGCTTTTTCTGAAAAATCTATTTTGGACTTTCACTTGGCGCATGAAACAAATTCTGAATTTGTTTTTGAACCTAATGATAAAACAAATAAAGTAATTTGGAAATATCTTTCTTCATATAATTTACTGAATTCTTTTCAAAATATAAAAACATCAGAGCTAGACAAGATTTCAACAATTGAAAAAGCTGTACACAATAAAAATTATTCAGAAAAAGATTTGCTTGAATTATACAAAAGATTTCAATTTAATATTAATCAACTTCTAAATGTGCAAAATTCACACAAATCATTGTCGAATATAGAGGCAAGAGCTCTTATTTATCAGAAAATATTACTTGAGTCAGAAATGATAGAAAAGCTAAAGTTACTAAAAATTTTAAAAAGTTCATTTGAAAAAGATAATTTAGAAAATGCATTTGATATTGAATTAAAAAAATTTTTAGAAAAAATTGACCCTTTAGAAATTCCAGACAATCTAACAAGTTTTTATTATACAAATATTCAAATTAAAAATAAAATAGTAAAAAAGATAAAATTTAATAATGATATCCTACATCAATCTAAACTAATAAATTATTTTAATGGAGATTATTCAAAAACTAAAATTGAAAAAGATGTAAATAATTTTTTAAAAAAGATTAAAAAAAACAAAAAATATTTTTTTTCTAAAAAAGATGTAATTTTTATAGAGTCACTAAAATCTGATGGAGTAAAAATAGATGAAAAATATAACGATTTATATCAGGTCGATATGTCTGAGATACCAAGTGATATGCAGGTAATGATAAATAATGATGAAAAAGGTGCAGCATTATTAAGGATAGTTGAGGTGATAGGCCCTGATAAATTAGACAGAATAGATGAAGATACAATATATTTTATAATAAGCACTCTGAATCAGTTAAAAATTAATTTTCTTAGAAATAGAATTTTACTTCAAGTTCTTCCTTTAAAAGTATAAATTTTATACTAAAATATACCTACACTATGTCAGTAAAAACTATTTTAACAGAACCTAATAAATTACTAAGGCAAGTTTCAGAACCTGTTGAGTTAGTTGGTGATTCTGAAAAACAGTTAATGGACGATATGATAGACACTATGTATGCTGCAAATGGAATAGGTCTGGCCGCAATTCAAATTGGAGTGCCTAAAAGAATAATTGTTATGGATATATCTAAGGATGACAAAAAAAAAGAACCCAGATATTTTGTAAATCCTGTAATTATAAAAAAAGATTCTTTAAAGGCAACTTATGAAGAGGGATGTTTGTCAGTTCCCAACCAATTTGCAGAAATAAATCGCCCAAGTAAATGTGAAGTAGAATATCTAGATTACAATGGAAAAAAAAAATTTTTGAATGCAGAGGGTATACTAGCTACCTGCATCCAGCACGAAATGGATCATTTAGAGGGAATTCTTTTTATTGATTATTTGTCAAAACTAAAAAAATCAATGATTATCAAAAAACTATCTAAAAGTAAGTCTGAACGAATAGTTGTTTGATTAATGTCAAAAAAAATAATTTTTATGGGTACACCTTTATTTGCTGTACCTATTCTTAAATCTTTATACCAAAATGGTTATCAAATTTCTGTGGTATTTACTCAGCCAGCACAAAAATCTCAACGAGGCCAAAAAATAAATAAATCAGCTATTCAAGGTATCTCAGAAACTCTTCATTTAAATTTAAGATGCCCACAAACATTGAAAGATAATAATGAAGAATATGAATTTATTAAAAATCTAGAGGCAGACCTAGCAATTGTTGTGGCATATGGACAAATTATTCCAAAAAGGTTTTTAGATTTAACCAAGAAAGGTTTTATCAATATTCATGGATCAATTCTTCCTAAATGGCGAGGAGCTGCACCAATCCAAAGATCTATTATAAACTTAGACCAAGAAACAGGGATAAGTATAATGAAAATTGAAGAAGAATTAGATAGTGGGCCAATAAGTAATATTTATAAAATTAAATTGGATAAAAATGAAAATGCTCAAGAAATTTCAGAAAAATTATCATTATTAGCTGCTGAAAAAATTGCAGACAATGTTGATGAAATATTAGATGGTAATGCTAAATTTTTTGATCAAGATCACTCAAAAGCAACTTATGCAAAAAAATTAAATAAAACTGAAGGCAAGATTAATTGGAATGAAAATGCCCTTAACATTGTTGGTAAAATAAATGGTTTGTTTCCTTCACCTGGTGCTTTTTTTAATTTTAATGGTGAAAGATATAAAATTTTAAAGGCTGAAATAGGAAGTGGAATAGGCGCAACGGGAGAGGTATTATCTGAAAAACTTGAAATTGCTTGTGGAAATAATCAATCTATTAAAGTTATTGAAATTCAAAGACAAGGAAAAAAATCTCAAAAAGTTGGTGAATTTATGCTTGGGTCTAAAATTAAAAAAGGTTCAGTAATATAAAATGTTTAAATATCAAATACTGATAGAATATGTTGGATCTAATTTTAGAGGCTGGCAAATACAAAAAAAGGGAAAAACTATTCAAGGGTTAATTCAAGAAAAAGTTTCAAAACTTTTAAAAGAAGAAATATTGATATTTGGGTCAGGCAGAACAGATGCAGGTGTTCATGCAATTGCACAATCTGCTCATTTTGAGTGTAAGAATAAAATTTTAAAACGTGATAAATTTTTAAAATCAATAAATCATTTTTTGAACAGCAACGGTATTTCAATAATAGATATTAAAAAAAGAAATGCTAATTTTCATGCAAGGTTTTCAGCCAAGATGAGAATATACAAATATATTATAATTAATCGAGTTGGTGGACCTGTTTTAGATAAGAGCAGAGGTTGGCATATTATGAAAAAACTTGATCTTAACATTATGAAAAAGGGTGTAAAAAAGTTAGTTGGAACTATAGATTTTTCAACCTTTAGATCTTCTAGTTGTAGAGCCAAAAGTCCTATTAAAACTATGAAATCAGCTAAAATTAGTTATTCCAATAACAAAATTGAAATAGAGTTTAAGTCTCAATCTTTTTTACAACATCAAGTACGTTCAATGGTTGGTTGTTTAAAGTATCTTGGAGAAAAAAAATGGTCCTTAAAAAAATTTGAGAGTGTAATAAAATCTAAAAAAAGAATTTTATGTGCTCCTCCAGCTCCAGCGGAAGGTTTATTTCTTAAAAGAATTATTTATTAAATTTTTCTTATTACTCATCGCAAACTTTTTACTTATTCGCCATCTAGACTCTGCTCTTACAATATAACCACAACAATTTTTGGAGCCACATTTACAGGGGAATTGCTTATAATTTTCATCTAAACCAAATCCATAGTCCGCAGTA
>Ga0233444_10002623_pt1 | contig 18719 bp, 21 predicted proteins | sample SI_124_October20_6_FD_182792 | JGI IMG/M metagenome (GOLD analysis project Ga0233444, IMG submission 182792) | Seawater microbial communities from Saanich Inlet, British Columbia, Canada - SI_124_October2016_10_MG | ecosystem: Environmental > Aquatic > Marine > Inlet | place: Canada: British... | reverse complement strand
AAATCATCCATTCTCTTCACACTCTGGTGCTGGCATATGCTAGATATGCTACGGCCAAGCGACCGACCTCACCCATTTAACCCCTTCAGTCCGTAAGGAAGAATTGAGCAACGGAATTTGTCCAACAAAAACATGAAAAAAAACGGTTATCTTGTTAATTGTTGGCCGAAAAGTGAGGTCTAATTGGCATCGAGAATAAGATCAATTGAACCAAGATTTACATTTAGCTCGGATTGTATGACCAACAGGTCTTCATTCACCGAGGCGATTATGGCACATCCGTTCTTACCGATGAGCGTCATTCTTTTCCTTGAGTTAAGTAGATCACACAACGTTTGATATCCTAAGTTAGAAATTTCTTGGCCAGGCTTCAGCCAATCTACTGAACGAACTTTTGGGAGTTGTCGAATTGATTCAACGTCAACTGCCATATGATGGTAACTCGAGCGGTGGGTGTATATTCATTGCGGATTGAATGTTTGTAAAGGCCCACGCATCATGTAGCCTAAACCGTTATTATAGTATCCATGAAGTTCTTGAATCACTTCCAAGCCTCTTTTTCTATAGAAGTTTATGGCTCTTGTATTTGTTGCTCGAACTTCAAGTTGGATTGTTGTGTATTGTGTGTCTTCTAGAGATTGGATAAGTGAATTCCACGCTCGACTGCCCCATCCTTTTTCTCGAGAACCCGCATCGAGTACAAATGATACAACTCGAACAGTATCTTCCTTGAAAGGCGTCGTCCATAGCAAGCCTCTCATCGATTGGGGAGTCTCATCCATCGAGTCGAAAAGCATCAGGTTCCCTTCCCATTTTGGGACTGGTAACGACTGTATTGAACCTGCAAAGTATTGCTCGCCAGTTGCTTCGAGGAACAACTTCTGAATCGATTGTATCCATTCAACAGAGAGTTCTTTTGGAGCAAGACCTTCTCGCCATCCAATGTTCATTGAATCAATTCCGTGATTGTTTCTTTCCACGCTTTCTACCTTGTCTTGGGTCGACTCGATAGGTTGATTTTTTGCGTCCGGATTTACGTCGATCTGATTGACTCGATGTTGATGTCTTCTCTTTGGATTCAATTCCAGAAATCCCACCCTTTGATAGTAGAGCATCGAGTTCATTCAAAGAAAATGAACCGCCTGTGGAAGCTCGTTCTCGTACTTCGTTAATGTTTACAATTGGTGCTTGGCGATGGTTTTGAGGTTTAGAATCCTTACGCGGGCGTTGATTTCCTTTGCTTGTAGCTATGCGTATCCATGCTTCAATTCGACCAATTTCACGCTTTAGTTCATGCTTGTTGGAATACTGGATATTAATGGATTTCTGCAATTTATTTGCGTTTTGTTGGAACTCTTTTACTGTTTTAGGGTGTAAATTAATGCCCTTGAGTTCCGGATTTTTCTCGATCAATCGGTTGAGTACATCTTCTTCTTGTGAATCCGTATTTTTCAGAGCTTTGTATTCTTTATTTTGTTCTCTTCGCAATCGAATGAATTCTTGATGGGCTTGATTGGATTCAATCGAGGCCTTGTACATGGCTTGTAATTCAAAGAAATATGAGAAATCTCCTTTCTCTTTACCCAGGCTTTGTGTGTTGAATACATCGACTTCAGCAGTAAGTGAGTCAAACATACGAACCATTTCTTGTTGAATACGCTTTGTTGGAATCGCAATACGGTCATTAATTCCATCTCGTGTTTGACGCAATTCTTGCACTTTCATGCTGAGTGGTCTTAATTCAGCAAGTATCGATTGTCGATTGGATTTAACGTTCCGTGTTTCTTGTAAGGTGCCACGTAGGAGATCCAGCAACTCTTTGGAGTTTTGACGCTCAGTGACCAGAGAATGTATACGCTCTTCGACTTGAATCACTTCTGCCTTCATTTGTTCGATGCGTTGTTTCAAGGAGTCTGTATTTTGGCTACGAAGGTCATGGAAGAAGTCTTCAGGTTCTTCATCAATCTCCATAACCGGAGCACATATGTCCTTCCAGGATTTTCCTTGTGAAAGTAAATGCAGTGCTCGCATGAACTCTTCTTGGATTGTCATTGCACCTTCTGCTTTGACGACACGTGAGAGGTCATGTTCATGGTCAAACGGGTCTTCAATTGGCATGATATGCTCCATTCGATTTTTGGATTGACCAGTAACAATTTCAAGTGGAAGAGGTCCAGTATGCGTCCATTTCTTCTTCTTTGCATTCAATGGGCCACCATTTCGTATTGAAACTACCATTTCATTCCAATCCCATCGTGTAGCGAATCGATCGAAGAAGGCGATGAGAAGTGAAGCGATTGTTTGCTGATTTTTAGACTCAAATGGAGATGAATCATTTGAGATATCAAATGAATCTCCGTTAATTTCAATGAGGTTTTGTTTGCCACCCTTTTGCCTATTTGGTGCAACGGGTGGATTTGTCATCTGAAGATGTTGAATGCTAATCAACGTCCATGCATAGGAAGAAAGAGTGCCTTCAAACGCAGTATTGATGCCTCGTCGGCTTGCCCAATACTTGATCATTAGAATGAATTCACGTACTCTCTTGTCTTGTGCATAGCCTTTGAGCATCTTGGAATTGTAAATTGCCAAACGATTTTCAATAGAAATATCAACATCTAGGCCAGAACGTGAATCAGTAAATTTCACAATAGGGATTTTAGCCTTCGGAATTTGCTGTATGTCCATCATTCCTTCTTCCCTCAATAATCCTGCAATCTTTCGAAGGACTTTCTTGGGCTGCTCTCTTTTGAAAGAAAGACATAGATCAAGATCTCCTGTGCCCAATGAAAGTCCAGTGACCGACGAACCAAATGCTTGGATCTTTGCATTTCTCTGGAATCTACGTTGCAATAACCCTGTAAGGTGGCGAGTAAGTGATTCTCTACTTCTCGCTTTCCCGTCACCAACTTTTTTGAGAATCTTGGTGATTTCTTTGTCCATTTCGATAATGAATTGTTCATCAACATTGGTCAGAGAAGGAATCTCGATATCGGTTGAGAGATGGTCATACAAAAACGGCCAACGCTTTTGTTGTTCCACGGTCAAGCCTGTGGTTTTGCAGATGGTCATTCTTCTTCGCCCCCTGCTTGTTGTTCTGATTGCTTCCGTCGTTCTCGTGCCAGTGCACGAGTTGATTTACCGCCTTCATTGACTCGTTGAGCATCGACTAATAATTCATGAAATCCTGAATCCAATGTCCCTTTCCAAAAATCGATTCCTCGTTGACTTTCATCAAGGGCTTGAGCGAGACGTGTCGTGCGCCCGTCTGCATGTTTTCTTTTCCGCTCATTGTCGACGTATGTGTCGTGGAAAATTTGATTCTCATCGTGAAGTTGTACCATTGCTTGATGAGCTTTGTCTGCAGATTCGAGCAGTTGTTTGGCCTTATCTCTGAGTTCAATCATTTTATGAATTTCAGAGAACGTTTCCTTCCTCTTTTCGACCCATGCCTCATGATCACGAACAAGATTCTTCATTTCACTGAGTGTCGCTCTCTCGTCAATATGTGTACCCCAGTTCGTTTGGAGTGTGAGGTCAAGAGCATCAAGCCGTTGTTGTAAACGCTCCTTTGCCCATTCAGGTTCAGGTTCACTTCCACCCTTCGTCTTTGGTGCATTTTCTCGAATCGAATTTGCTTCTAAGAAGAGGAGTTTGGCTTTTGCTTGAGCATCATTTCGTTCACGTTTCAGTGAAGAAACCTTGCTGTTTACAGAGTCTCTTTTCTCTTTTGCAACTCTTGCAATTGCTGCTGCTTCCGTAAGTTCATTTGTTCTTGCATCGAGCTGTTCTGGGATTTCCAGAGCCAGGCGTTCTCGCCTGTGAAGTATGGCTTTCGCTAGAAACTCAGGTGTGATGGCCAAAAGCTCCTCGGGCGTCATATGTTTCGCCGACTCTGCAACCTTGAATAAACCTCCCGCTGTAACATTTTTCGGCATCATGCTCAAGAACCCCCATGAGTTCAAGCAATGTATGGAAGGTCAACGGGGATTTGTCTCTCATATCTTCCTGGCTGGACTTTTGTTGTGTTCAGTACTCTCCTTGCCATCAGTTCAGGCTTCCAGTGGGTTGATTCTGATGCAAGAATCAACTCTAAATTTCGATGACACTTCTTCCTTTTTGGGAAATACAACCAACGTATCGTTTGATCTTGTTGAGCAGAATAACTCTGCCGGCTCTGTCTTTGTGAATGCGACCCTACTCGATTTGAGTGGGCAAATGTTGTGGTTCGAAAATCAATCCCATTCTCTTTCAGGAAATCAAGTCAAGACAGTTTTGATTCCGCTAACTGATCTTGATGTTGGATACATGGAGCTTCATCTGGAATTGTTCGGAGACATAGGTGAACTCGCGAATGGTTTTGTTTCTGAAACAACCGTATCATTGCAGCGCATATCACCCTCATCTATTGATTTCGTGGGTACTTCTGCAATCACCCTCTCTGGCATGGATTCTTTGGGTCAACTCACGACGAATTCCACTATCCGTCAAGGAGATTACATTCAAGTAGAGATTCCAATCGAAAACGTTGGTGATGTGGATGGAATTGAATCGTTCGTTCTTGATGTAGGCCAAGATACCTGGTACGAGACTCTTCATTATCCAAACGTACTTGTCAACGGAACATCGACTGTTGTACTTGAATTTCAATCAACAAGTATGGTCATTGAAGGAGAAATATGGATCAATATTTCTATGAACGAATCAACCTCATCTCTTTCTGTTATCTCTGCTATCGGACCGCCTCCATTGCCAAACGCATCCATCTCAGTTGATCTTGTTACAGAAGATATCATCGCAGGATCTGAGGTTTCGTTCAATGTAACACGAACGAATCTCGATGGTGAACGCTCATTTAACGGCTTTACTGTTTGTAATTTCGAGGATGATGAAGTCCTCAACCAATCCACAATTATCTCTATAGACGAAGAAACTGTTCAGTTAATTACATTCACTGCTCGTCCAGGGGTGCTTAGATGTGTGTTCACGGGAGATCGAAACGGGGCAACAAACAGTGGTATTGCGACATACACACTCGAAGACCTTGAATCGGCGATTTTTGATGGGGCTGGCCCTTCTGGCCTAGCATTGATTGGTGGACCGTGGCATGTTGATGACCCCATCGCCCTTTCTCTTTTACTTAGGAACCAAGGAAACACATCAGGGCAAGCGACATTAGAAGTTCGTTCAAGCCTTGATGTTCTTGTTGCTAACACTTCAATTACGCTTGAACAAGGGCAAGCAGGTGATATCGCTCTCTCTTTCATCTTGGACGAATCCGGGCTTCAAGACTATCATTGGATGATACGCTCTGTGGACGGTATTGTATTGAGCGGATTGAATGGGACGTTCTCAGTTGATGTAAGCGCAGAACAAGCCATGTTCGCTGAAGTCATTGCCATCGAAGCACAAGGCGAGGTTACCATCGGATGGAATGTTTCAATCGATAGCGGAGTCCCTCGTGATGTCAAGCTTCGATATGGGTACAGAGTCTCTGGAACAGATGTCTTTGTTTCAGAACAGACTGTAACCCTCGGTTCAGGAATTGTCATGGGACAGACACCAATCGGTGAGGTTCCTGGTTCTGAGGTGATTCTACGAATGAGTCCTGTGGGTTGGACTGCTTCCACATCGAGTTACATAGCAACCGCACCTCTCTCAGGGGATGAATCATTGTATTCTATGTCGATTAATCCGATTACAATTCCTCGTCAAATAGAAGAAGGAAGTATGGCTACTGTGACGATTGATATTGAAAATTCAGGTCTATTATCTGGGCCGTCGGGGGAGATGCTCTTGATTCATTCAGATGGAACCATCCTTGCCCAATCAACCACCTCCGCAATGACAGCAGGCTCGACATCGAAAGTCGATCTCACGTTCAAAGTGCCTTCAGGAGCAGAACTTATGCTTACTGCACAATGGACTTTTGATAGCACAGTACTTGAATCTGAAAAGAGTTTTACAGTTGAAGCAAAAGAAGTTGAAGAAGAAGGCCTTGAAATTCCTTGGGTCGCAATAGGTGGTGGTATAGCCACTTCAGCAGCCATCATTTTGGTTCTTCATTTACGACGTGCGCCTGGTACTGAGACGGAATTGCCTGAAAAGAAAAAGAAAGAGGCCAAAAAGGTAGCAAAGAAAGAGGTTGAATCTGTTGAACGAACATGCCCATCATGTGAACGAACGTTGCGTATACCGGGGGACTATTCGGGAACAGTACGTTGTCCTGATTGTTCCGAGCGCTTTGATATAGAAGCAGAGATTGAGGATGAAATCGAATTGGATGAGGAATTTGAGGATTTAGAACTCATTGAAACTCCGCCTTCAAAGGTCGAGATTTCTTGTCCTGAATGCTCATCATCGCTCCGTGTGCCTTCTGATTATGGTGGTTCTGTTCGATGCCCATCCTGTTCTACCGTTTTTTCTGCCAAGCAGAACGGATAACCAAAATATTGAATCGAGTTAATACGTGGGATTTCTATGGCGGGTCATTTTCAAGAATTCGAGGATGAGTATCTCGAAACCATGTATGAGTTCTATGAATCCGATCCGCATTCACGAGTACGGACTGGAGATTTAGCAGATCGCCTGGGCGTATCCCCTGCTTCTGCAACTGAGATGATTCAGCGGCTCTCCGTCAAAGGCTTCATCGATTATGTGCGTTACAAGGGCGCAAAATTGACTGGGAAAGGTTTGATTCATGGCCGTACCATGAAACGAAGGCATCGACTTGCAGAGGTTCTTCTTGAACGAATACCATTCGATGGAAATACCCACGAAACAGCCTGCCGTCTTGAACATGCAATCGATGATGATCTGGAAGTAGCTTTAACCGTCTTACTCGGCGATCCTGACCTTGATCCCAGTGGAAGAGAAATCCCGAAGCCAAGTAAGGATATTAGAGAAAGAATCTCCAAAAGAGTGAGTGGCCATTCCTCTCTTTCATCACTCCGAGTCGAACAAGAAGCAACAATTGTTGGGATTCTCGTTTCTGAAGAACTGATTGGTCTCTTCGGTGAACGCTTAACCCTTGGCTCTGTCATCAAATCACTTGGTTCTTCGAAATATGAAGCGAATGGGACAATCATTGAACTTGGATCAGGTATATCTGATTCAATTGTCGTACGTCTTCACTGACCTGTAAATTCAATCGATTTCCTTCTCTAACAGGACGAACGCTTTTGACTCATGTTCTCAAGGGATGTTTGTGAGCGAGACTGTTGATTCATCATTACCCTCCGTTTTGGAGTCTCCTCTCTTAGAAAGAGAACGGTTTCTTCTTTCCATAGATAACCAAATACTCTCTTCTGGATTACGATTAACAATGCTTCTTCCCATCTTCTCACTCTTCATACTTCTAGGGTCCTGGGCCTATGAAGGAACCGATCCAAATTGGTGGGAGTCAAGTATCGAGCCATCTCTTGGACAATCATTCAGTACGAGTTTGCTCTTATTAGGTTCAGTTGTAGGACTCGGATGGTTGTTTGTTCTTGGCTTGCACCGATATAGAATTTCACTCTCAAATTCGGCATTCACACAGGCGATTAAAATCTCCCAGGAACAACACCAAAGTATTGAGGCATTGCACGGTTATGATGGAATGGCACATCGTATTCAGAGCCAAATACGATTGCATTCTCTATCGTTCACGAGTGCTGTACTTGGCTGCACTGGGTTTGGTTTTGTGCTTCTCTTTGGACTCGACACTTCACTTGGTAGAAACATCTTCATCATGTCATGGGGCCTTCATATGCTTGCCCTGGGATTGCACATGTCGACCAGACAGCATCGGTTCAATATGGTCAACAAATCAGGTTTGTTAGACGCATTTGAGGCGCCTGTTCACCCGTCCACTCTGGAAAGTGTTTTTGATGACATGATCCGAACCCAACTCGACCCCTTGCTTCGCTCCAAATACGATTTGTTGATGCGTACGGTTCAAAGTCACGTCAAGCGTGGAGTTAAGCATGACTTTGCACGAGAAAAAATCCTCATGACACTCTATCGACATTACAACGGAATGGATTCGAAGACGATGAAACTTGAATTTGAAGAAGTGATAAAAGAAGACGGAATACAAGCCCTTCTTGATGAAGAATCCTTCAGTCTTGAACTATGGCTTGAATTAATTGAGCATGCGAGGAACCAATGTCCAGCCTTTTTCAGACTGGTTGATCGTATTGAACAGGATATGGAATTTGGAAGACCATCTGCTTTGAAGGATCTTGTCTTCGAAGTCGATCTTGAAAACGTTGTTACGAAGAGAGCGAATCTGTTTGTCTTCATGCACAATCTGTCTAAGAAGAGCAAAACGGTTGTTTTCCGTGTTCAATCTCCTGATTTCCGTCCCCATGAAATTTCGATGCGGTACGAACTTGCGCCAGGAAAGGAAGTCTGGTGGTCTTCAGAATCACTACCGATTTCTGCTGAAGGAAATGAAGATGTATTAGGAAAAATGACTGGATTGCTTAAGGATGGTACCATGGCATGGCAGACGCTCCTTCCTGAACGGTTTGGTGATGCTACAGTTTCTGTACGATTGGAAGAGCCAAGTGGGGACTTACTCATCGGCCGACAGATCAACGTCAATGTCCGTAATGAGTTCAAATCCAGATTACGTCGTTCAATATCGGTGACCAGTCAGTTGCTCGGTTCATTGATTATTGGCTTTGGAGCAGTGCTTGAACTCCTCGATATTTTCAATGTTTGAAGGGCGTTCTTGAATCCATAGGTTTGAAATGCAAAACCACTACGCAGTGGTATGTTGGGTTCCAAAGACCAAGCAGAAGAACGCCCAGATGCAGACCTACGCGACCGCTTGCATGCGATGGAAGCAAAAGTTCGCAAGTTACGTGATGTGCGTAATAACTTCAGTTCTGAAGCTCGTTCTGCTGCAGATCAGCGTAACGCAGTCCAAGGGCAATACAAAGAGCACAAAGAAAAGGTTGAACTTGTACTTGCAGAAGTGAAAACCATTCGTGCAGAAATCCGATTGTTCAAGGAAAAGCGAAATGCAATCCAAGATCAAATCCGTTCCATCATCGGCCAAGCAAAAGGACGACGTGGTGAAAAGAGCCAGAAGAAGAGTGCAACAGCAGAACACGCTCAATTGAAGCGAGATGTTACGAATTTAGAAAACCTCTACAACACATCTGCAATGGGGCCTAAGAAAGAAAAAGAAACCATGGAAAAGATCAAGCAAATGAGTCGTCGAATGGAAGAGTTATCTCCTGATGTTGAAGCATTTGAACTGGTTGCAGTCGATCTTGATGACCTTGATTCCGCAATTAAGACACTCAAAGCTGAAGCCGATGCTTCACACCAAGCAATGCTCGAAGCAGTTGGTCGTGCTGATGAAAAATCGAAAGAGGTTGATGAAGCCTTTTCTCACCGAGATTTCCTCAAGGCTGAAGGCGATCGTCACCACAATGAATACGTTGCTCTTCGTGGAAAAGCAGACGACACACATGCTAAAATCGACGAGATGATGACCGACGTTAACAAGGTTAGAGATGAACTTAACATAGCTCGTGAAGAGCGTAAATCATGGATGACTGACCACAATGAAGCAGTTTCGAAGAGTCTGAAGACTGGCGCTGAATCTGAAGAAGTCGCAGAAGGATTGATTTCAAGTCTTCTTGATAAAGGAACGCTCACCTTTGGTGGTATGGGCAATGAAGAAACAACTGCAAACACTCCTCCACCACGACGTGGTGGGAAGAAAAAGATGCGCCGAGTCGACATGTCTGCTGGTCGCCGCCGTTGATCGACATGCTTGGAATCATAATGGCCGGTGGCCAGGGCTCCCGCCTAAGACCAATTACTGATGCTCGACCAAAACCTATGGTTGAAGTTCTTGGACGGCCAGTTATTGATTTTGTAAAAGATTCAATGATTCAGGGTGGTGTTGATTCTCTTATCGTTACCACTGGGTATCGTGGTGAAATGCTTGCATCTCATGTTGAGCAATGGAACACGGAATCTACGACTGGTCGTATCAATCAAGAGCATACGCCTATGGGGACTGCGGGCTCTGTTCGCCTCCTCATGGATGAAATTACAGACACAGTCATCATTGGTTCTGGAGATTCAGTCGCTTCATTCGATGTGGCAGCTCTCTTGCGAGCACACAAAGAAAGTGGAGCAAAAGCCACGATGGCTCTTTGGGAAGTAGAAGATCCAAGTCCATTCGGTATTGTAGGTCTTTCAACTTCCAAAGAGGGTGATGTTGATGGAGAACTCCGTGAAGGTTTTATTCGAAAGTTCAAAGAAAAGCCAACTCCGGAAGAAGCCTTTTCCAACGTGATCAATGCTGGTCTGTATATTCTTGAACCTGAAGTCATGGCTCTTGTTCCTGAAGGAGAGAAGTATGATTTCTCAAAGAATCTCTTTCCTCGCCTCTTGGAAATGGGTTGGCCAATGTATGCAAAAGCCATCAATGGTGTTTGGTTTGATGTTGGTTCACCCAATGAACTCATCCGAGCACAACATGTGTTGATCGAACAACGTAATAATTTGCCATTCCCAATGCCCGATGGTTCAGTCGATGGAAATGGTTCCTTTGTTTCAAGCACTGCACATCTTGGTTCAGATGTTGAACTTCACAAATCAATTGTAGCATCCGATTGTTCGGTTGGAAGTAAATCATCACTACACGAAACTGTACTCATGCAGGGTGCCAGCGTTGGCTTGAATGTCTCACTTTCAGGATGCATTCTCTCGCCAGGAGCACTCGTTGAAGACAATATTTCTGCATTAAATCTTGTTCTTGGTGATAACGAGTGCTTGAAAAGTGACGATAAACGCATCTTGTGAGATGAATGTAGGGATTGGGTTCTAATACCCTCGCTCATTGAGCAGCACCATGTCAGTAAAGCGTACCTATGACCGAACATGGGAAGAGATTGAAGCCATGCTTGGTCGCGCTGAGCGAAAGATGACAGAATGGAAAGGTTGGTTTGAGGAATGTCGCCAACGTGGAGACCGTGAAGGTATGAAGGATGCTGTTCGTAATTACAAAGCTCTCGAAGGTGTAATCAAGACCCTAAAGTGGACCCTGGGTGACCTTTCAGTCGATACGCCACTCGAGTGATTCACCAACCACGTTGGTCAAGTCGTACTTCGAGGGTTTCAAGTTCATCGCCCTTCATAGGTTCACCCTTTGTCATGGCCATTGCTTCAGCTACTTTTGCGCCATCGTTGTAATGGGCAGTAGCCATCACAATCGCATCAGCCATTGTCGGGGGATCGTCAGACTTGAAGATTCCAGAGCCTACGAAGATTCCATCCATACCCATTCGCATCATGTGGGATGCATCTGCTGGAGTTGCTATTCCACCTGCGGAGAATGTGACAACTGGAAGTCGACCGAGTTCCTTGACATCATCAAGAATTGAGCGCAGAGAAGAACGCATTTCATCATCGATAGGACCGAATGGTGTCTCAAGGTGAGTGCCTGGGAGTTTGGATGTGTTTGCAAGAACTCGATAGCGCTCTGCGATAAGGTCAGCAGTTTCATCAAGTAGGTCATTGCTCATTGACTGAACTTGCTTAATCTCTTGAGTAATCAATCGGGAATGTGTGACTGCAGCGACGAGATTTCCAGTTCCTGCTTCGCCCTTTGTTCGAATCATTGCAGCGCCCTCGTAGATACGACGAACTGCTTCACCTAGTTCAGTAGCACCGCATACGAAGGGAATCTCGTAAGATTTCTTATCAATATGGAAGAATGGATCTGCTGGAGTAAGAACTTCTGACTCATCGACCATGTCAACGCCCATTGATTCGAGAATACGTGCTTCTCCTTCGTGACCTATACGGGCTTTGGCCATGACTGGAATCGAGGTACAGTCCAGAATGCCTTGAATCATGTCAGGATGACTCATACGAGCAACTCCTCCGGCAGAGCGAATGTCGGCAGGAACACGCTCTAGAGCCATGACTGCAACAGCACCAGCCTCTTCGGCAATCGCTGCTTGTTCAGCATCTACAACGTCCATTATGACGCCGCCTTGTTGCATTCTAGCAAACCCTCTTTTCAGAAGGTCGCTTCCGTGTCGGAGTTGGGAGAAATCTGTATGTGTCATGGCTCTCATTCCGAGGGGGGGTTTAACCCTTCAAGAAGGTTGGTTAACTGCCACAGTGAAATCAGGAGCCCAGAACAGGAGAATCGCCTTCAGCGACTTCCGCATCCGCAGACTCTTGCTCGTTTCGGTCAATCCATGCTTCTTCTTCGTCAGGGACATCAGTATCAGCAAAAATTGCTTCGACAGGACACTCAGGTACGCACGCTCCACAGTCGATGCATTCGTCCGGATCAATAACGAGGTATGTGTCCATTTCACGGAATGCCTCGACAGGGCATACTGCGACGCAATCTTGGTACTTGTGATTCATACATGCTGATGTGACAACGTGAGTCATAACTTTTCGACTGTCATCACCTACTTGAAGGCTGTTCATCGCACCATGAGAGTTTAGGGTGGCCGAAAATATCACTCAAAAACTTGTTTGGCTATCTCCATAACATCTTGCCCAGGATAGACTGCAACCTTCATTCGAACTTTGACAACCGGTCCGTTGTGATCTTGTGGCGTTAGAGAAACGACTTGTCCAACGATTTTTTCCAAATCAAACCGTGCATGAATGACATTGTTCTCATCCATGCGTTGTTCAAGCTGCTCTCGGATGAGTTTGGAGGTGTCGTCTCCAAGTCGATGAATGAATTCCGATACGAGCTTATTTTTTTGGGCAAGTGTGCTGAGCAGAGCAACTTTTGGGCCATGATATGAAGAAGTCATGTCAACGTCCCACTCGGTTCCAGTAAACCATTCAAGGGCTTCTGTGACCAAATTAATGTCTTGTAATTCATGGACAGTAGCCGCAGCGTTGATGTGGAGGATGCCCATAGTTCAACCACGAAATGACTAGGTGAAGAGGTTTACCGCTCGTTCTTTCCATCAATCTTCTTCAAATAGGAGAGGTATGTCGTCGAATTGCAAGAGGGGTAGCCCCCTCAAGACACCTCCGAGATGAGTGACATGGCAAAGAAGATGAGCGCAAAAGCGCGAGCAGCAGCCCGTAAGCAGAGAGATAAGTGGAAGACAAAGCGTTGGTACACCATTCGAGCTCCTCGAAGCCCTTGGAATTTCCAGAACATTGGAGAGACCATCGGTGAGTCAGACGAACACATCATGGGACGTGTCTACGAGATGACCCAACAAGAATTCAACGGTGATTTCACTAAGATGCATGTTATGCTTCGATTCCGTGTCACCGATACAGCAGGACAAGATGCATTGACAACTTTCGTTGGACATCATCACCAAACAAACCATATTCGCCGACAAATCCGTCGATATCGTGGAAAGATTGACGACGTTATGGACGCAGTCACAGAAGACGGTTACCTTGTTCGAATCAAGCCATTGATCATCACGCAAAAGCGTGTGCAAACATCAGTCAAGCAAGCAATTCGCTCTAAGACCCGAGACGTTGTTCGTGGATTTATCGCAAAGTCAACCTACGATGGTTTGCAAGTTGCAATGCTCGACGGTTCCCTCGAAAACGATATCCAAAATTCAATCAAGAGCATTTATCCTTGCAAGTCCGTTGTTATTCGCAAGAGTCAACTTCTCCAAGCTGGTGTAACTATGGATGCAGGTCCAACACTTGACGAGATTCATGCTCAAGAAGCACGAAGCGCTGCTGAACTCAAGGCCAAGAAGGCTGCTGCACTTGCTGAAGCAATGGAAGATGAAGAATCTGAAGATGCAGAAGAAGCGACAACAGAAGAAGTCGTGGAAGCACCTGCTGAAGTTGCTGAAACACCTGAGCCTGTTGAAGAAGCACCTGCTGCAGAAGAAGTTGTTGAAGAAGCACCTGCTGAAACATCAGCAGACTACAGTTCAATGACCGTTGCTCAACTCAAAGAACTTCTCAAGGAAGCAGGTAAGCCTGTCTCCGGAAAGAAGGCTGAGTTAATCGAGCGTTTGCAAGAATAAGCAGCGAACATTTGACAATCGTTGAGCGATTGGGATAGTCATGCAGCGCATGGCCGTCATCGGTGGAACTGGTTTATTGAACATGGCTACAGGCCAACCATTCAGTGAAGCAGGCCTCGAAGTTCTAGCTACTGATTCATTCAACGTAGAAACTCCATATGGAATCGTTCCGCTCAAATCCTTCCGACTCAAGCACAGTTCTGAAGAAAAGACGCTTGTCTTCTTACAACGCCATCATAACGACGGTTCAGCAAGTAAGCCGCCACATATGATCAATCATCATGCCAACATCTGGGCTTTGAAACACGCTCAAGTCGATGCAGTACTTTCTATCTGCTCGGTTGGATGTGTTGCTGCTGATTTCCCTCCTGGCCGAGTTGGTATTGCTGACCAATACATCGACTTCACTGGACAAACAACAACCTTCCATGATGAGAAAGCACAATTCACTTCAGTTACAATTCCGTTCGATGAAGGCATGAATCAACACCTTGAATCCACACTTCGAGGTATCCAGAACCTTTCAGATGAGCGGCTCAGATTTACCTATTGGTTAGCACAAGGTCCTCAATTTGAAACGGCTGCTGAAGTGGAAGCAATCGATCGACTTGGTGGAGAGGTTGTCGGTATGACCATGCCAAGAGAAGCAAAATTGTGCAGAGAAGTAGAACTTCCCTATGCATCCTTACTCATTGGTTCAAACTGGGCTGCTGGTAGAGAACCAGGAGATTCAACTGCTGATTTGAACCATGAATCAGTATCTGCAGAAGCGAACAGCAGGCTTGGGCCTGTCTGGTCATGCATCACTTCTCTTCTGACACAATGATTTAGTGCGTTCCTGTGAACCACTCTTTATGGAACCCTTCTCAGTAGAATCATGGCTCGCATCGAAAGATGAAGACATATGGACGAACATGATGCAACGCGTAGCTGCTTTCCATCACAAACATGACTTTGCAGGAAACAACGGCCATGACATGGGCTATCGAATTGCTCTAACTGTGGAAGAATTAGGTGAACTTGCAGCAGCCGTAACCAAGAACAAACCGATTGAAGAAGTTGCAGAAGAGATGGCAGACGTTCTCATTCTCTTGATGGGGCATTCATTAGCAATGAAGATTGACCTCAAAGAGGCCTTCGATAAGAAAGTAGAACGCATCATGCAACGTCCTGCTCGACAAGGACGGCTTGGTATTCGAGTTACAGAATACAATGGTTCATGATCTTCTTCGAAGAATCATATACGTTGTTTCATATTCGTTTTTATCATCAGCAGGGATTGTTTCAACAATTTCCTTATCCCAATCTTCATCGCTAAAGAGTTCGACTCGAACGTCTCCTGATTGATTCGTTTCAACCATGGTAACATGGATTTCATCAACCAATTCTCTGCATTGTTGGTAGACATTGGCTCCTCCAATAATCCAACAGATTTCTGATTCGTTTTCTTCCGCTACCAACAATCCATTTTCTATAGATAAGCATGTATGTGCTCCTTCAATGGAATAATCCTGGTTTCGAGTTACGATAATATTCAATCGATTGTCGAGAGGCCGATATGCTTCTGGAAGGCTTTCCCAAGTGGTTCTTCCCATCAAGACTGCATTGTTACCCTCTCCAACAGTGAGGCGCTTAAATCGAAGCATATCTGCTCGAAGTCTCCATGGTAATCCATCATTCTTGCCAATGCACCCGTCAAGATCCATTGCAAGAATCATCTTTCGCTGCATAGAACTCACACCGAGATTGGAGCTGAGATGTGTGGGAGATGTTCGTAGCCAATGACTTCAAGACTCTCAAAGGTGAAGTCATCAATGCTTGTTATGGATGGATCGAGTTTGATGGTAGGTAATGCAAGTGGTTCCCTACTTACTTGCTCTCTCGCCTGATCGAGATGATTCCTGTACAGATGAGCATCACCGAGCGTATGAACAAATGTCCCTGCTTCTAGGCCACAGACTTGTGCCATCATGTGTGTTAGTAATGCATAGGATGCGATGTTGAATGGAACACCCAAGAAGACATCTGCACTTCGTTGATACAACTGGCAATTGAGTCTTCCATTAGCTACGTGGAATTGGAAGAATGCGTGACATGGCATCAAAGCCATCTCATCAAGTTCACCAACGTTCCAAGCGGATACGATGATTCGGCGACTGTTTGGATTGTTCTTGATTTGGTCAATGGCTTGTTCAAGTTGATCGATGATGCGTCCATCCTTTGATTCCCATTTCCGCCATTGCTTCCCATAAACAGGGCCAAGATCTCCATTCTCATCAGCCCACTCGTTCCAAATACGAACGCCATTTTCTTGGAGATACTGCACATTCGTATCACCCTTGATGAACCATAGAAGTTCATGAACAATCGAACGAAGGTGGAGTTTCTTTGTCGTGACCATGGGGAATCCCTTTTGCAGGTCAAAACGCATCTGATATCCGAAGACAGAAAGCGTACCAGTACCGGTTCGGTCTTGCTTTTCAACACCTTCATCGAGGATATGTTGCATCAGTTTGAGATACTCGTCCATGATTCCACCAACCATGTTCCAGTGATGGAAGCCCTTGAGGGTTACCACAACTAAGGAGCGCCTAATCCGCTAATGCTTCCCATCACTTGGTCTGTAAAACGACGATACAGTGCTGCTAATTCGGCACGAATTTCATGTTCTTCTTTCGTTGAAAGTTGAAGCAACGATTCTGAGGTTTGGTTTCCACCATTCGAATCCACAAGCCACTGATACCAGGTGACACCTTCTCCAGCATTGAAGTGAACAGTACGATGTAATCGTGGAAATTTATGTTCTTGGGGTTTCATCATATCACGGCTGCCGATAATCGCAATTGGAATCACAACTGTATGGGGATAGGATGCGGCAAGGCGAGCTACACCAGTCTTACCAGGAAGCAGGAACGGCGCTTCCTCCCGTTTTGAACGAGTGCCTTCAGGGAATATTCCCAATGCACGTCCTTGATCAAGAACATCTGCAGCGCTTGAAAGAGCATCTAATCCACCACTCTCTCGTTGTGTCTCAATCTGTCCAGTACTCTTCATCACAAATCGAGTCCAAGCTTTTTGGAAGTGCCCATCCTTTGCAAGATAATGAGTCGTTCTTCGAGATGAGATGATCACAAGAATAGGATCGACGTGGGATAAATGGTTTGCAGCAAGAATGACTGAGCCTTTACGTGGAATGTTTGAATCTCCACGAACTCTTAATCGAATCATAAAGCGGAAAAGAGGCACGATCGAAAGTCGAAGAAAGTTGTAAAACAAGTTCTTAGTGGCATTTTTACCAGTTGTTGGAATCAACCAATGCTCTCGTAGGGAATCCCACGCAGCCACGACCTCTTGGTCTGCCTCCATGAGCCAAGGGTTCGCAGGTGGGGTTTTCATGCTTTGGAAAACATTTGATTGATTTCTTAGTTTTCATTCCTCTTCAGACCATGTACGTCTCATGACCTTCCCAGTCAATTTACCTGCATCTTCTGGATCCATGTCGTGTTCAACGATCAAATGCATGACCAGTTGGTGTTGAAGTACCATCTCATTGCATGTTGGACATTGCAATTGCTTAGCCTGTTTGTAGCCCATGAATTCCATTCGACCTTGTTTTGTTGTTAGACGGCGACCTGTCCTTAGGATGACGGAAATGAAGACGAGTGTAAACAAGACAATGACGCAACCAAAGCCCATGAATACCCCAGAGGGTGGTGGGTTCTGTTCGAGTTGAATGTTCTGATACACTTGATTTTCATTTGAATTCTGATGCTTAGCAATATCAATGGTATGGGTTACGTTCTCTCCACGCAAACTGAGGAGTATGTCCAAATCATCTTCTTCAGCATCAACCTCAAGAGTCAGTGTAAAGTAGCCATATGTATCTGTTATGGCATTGGTTCCACGATACTGATAACAATCGATTAAACCAGGTTCACACTCAACGAATACGTATTCCAAAACAACAGGTGTATTGTCAGCATACGTTGCCTTTCCGGAGATTCGATAGGTTTCTGCTTGAGCATTCAAACTAAACAGAACGATGAGAAGAAGCGGCAAAAGTGTCCTTCTCATGCTGAAACCATCATATCAGGTCTCTTATAGACCCTTGATTAAACCCTCAGAACGAAATTGTGAGGTATTGATTCACTCAGAACCGACGAGTTTGTAATCATCAGAGAGAGGAGTGGCTCCAGTTTCCATGAGAATAATCTTCCCGTCTTTGAATCGCATGAAGGACATGACTGCTTCTGAGTCAGAATCATTTGCAAAGTGAACGATTGAATGAGCTACGCCAACTTCATCGTTCTCGAACAAGATTCTGTTGTTTTCTGATCGTGGAGTGCTTCCGCCTCCGACAAATCCCAAAATGTCTGATTTGCTCATTGTGATTCCACCGACGTGTGGATTGAAGACACATTCGTCGTGAATGAGTTCTCCAAGTGCTTCGACATCTGCGTTATCCCAGGCTTCGTTGTATGCTTTTATGATTGACATTATCTTTTGCAAGCAGGCCAATTTCTTAAACCCGTCGAAGATAGATTCTGTAGTTCTTGCTTGCTGAAATCTCTCCGACACACCGTGAACAATGTCTTTAGCAAATATATGTAAGCCAAAGGTTTATGAGGAAGCATTTTGATTTACTATCGAAAAGAATGGTTGAGATGTCAAAAAAAATTAGGAAGGTAACTTCCGCTACACCAAGTGTTCTCATCG
>Ga0233444_10002622_pt1 | contig 18725 bp, 15 predicted proteins | sample SI_124_October20_6_FD_182792 | JGI IMG/M metagenome (GOLD analysis project Ga0233444, IMG submission 182792) | Seawater microbial communities from Saanich Inlet, British Columbia, Canada - SI_124_October2016_10_MG | ecosystem: Environmental > Aquatic > Marine > Inlet | place: Canada: British... | reverse complement strand
TAATAAACCTTTTTTATAAATTAATGTAGCTGAAATTCCATCAATTTTTGGTTCAACAAATAATTCTATATTACTCTTTAAATTGAGAAAATTTTTAATTTTCTTTAGAAAATCTTCCATATCAATTTTATTAAAAGCATTAGACAGGGACAACATTGGGTGTAAATGTTGAATCTTTTTAAACTTATTTAAAGGTTTCGCGCCAACTATTTTTTCAAGTAAATTTAAATCCTTTAAAAAATTATTTGAGTTCTCTAATCTAAGTAATTCTTGTTTTAAAGCATCATATTCCTTATCTGAAATGGAGGGCTTGTCTAAATTAAAATAAAAATTATTATGTTTTTTTAGTTCTTTGATTTTTTTTTTAAATTTTTTTATTAATTCAAGTTCTAAAACCATTTAATCTTATGTTTATTTTATTTTCCTAATTATCTTATTTATTAAACTTTTATCTTTATTTTCTACTTTTTTAACTGCAGGTTTGTAATCTTTATTTAGGATTTTATAAGACTGCTGAAACCACTCGCTAGAATTATAATTATATCCTAATATTTTTGCATATATTTTAGCCTGCTCATCTAAACCTAAATAATAATTTATTTCCACTAGCCTGTGCAATGCTTCTTCAATAAAAATAGTTTGGTTATATTCTTTTATAATTATTTTTAACCTATTGATAGCGGGGATCCATTTTTGAACAGAAATGTAATATTTAGCTACAAATAATTCTTTTGCTGCCATTTGATTAATTACTAAGTCTCTTTTAAATTGTAGATCAATAGCATAATCACTGTCGGGAAATTCATTTAGAAAAAAATCAATCTTTTCTTTTGCTTTCAATACTGGTTCCATGTCTTTTTTTTCATCTGTTATTTGTTCAAAATGAATTAATGCTATTAAATAATGTGCATAAATTACATTTTTATCTGCTGGATATTTTTTTAAATATCTTTTTATGCTCTCTAAAGACTCTACGTAAAAATTAATTCCATATAAGCAATAACTCGCCATTATTGATGATTTAGCCGCATACTCAACAACATCAAAATTTAATTCTGCTTTTGAAAATTTTTTTTGTGCAAAAAAGTAATCACCTTTATTAAAAGCTTCGTAAGCTTCTTCATAAACTTTATATGGATCAACTTTGACTTCTGGCACATATACTTCTTCTTTTTTTGCGCAAGAAAATAGCAGTATAATAGAAAAACTAATAATTAAAAAAATTCTAGAAAACATTTTTGATTATTATCAGATAAATAAAAAAAAATTAATAACTAATTAATTTATTAGTTATTTGCTGTAGTTTAGAATTAAGCGTTTACTGCTAGTTTAATTGATTGATTAGTATTTATTTTTTTTGAGATTGAGTTTTCTATTATTTCATTACTAATTATATCAGATTTTGAGCTCAATAGCTTTCTTAGAAACATATTTGTTAGTTCGTGACCTCCCTGATAACATTTAACTTTTCCAAGAATCCTGTATCCAGATAATAAAAAATCTCCCACCAAATCTAAAATTTTATGATTTACAAATTCTTTTTCATTTCTTAGACCACCTTTATTTACAACCTGATCATCCTTAACAACTATAGCATTTTCTAGAGAACCACCTTTTGCTAAACCAGCTTTTTTAATTTTTTCTATATCTTCATATAAGCAAAAAGTTCTAGAGTTGCACACATCTTCTAATTTATCATTTTGAAAATTAACAAGATTTCTTTGTTGTCCAATAATTGAATTATTGTAATTTAATTGAAAATCTACCTCTAGTGATGAATCATGTGGTTCAATAGATATTTTTCTTTCACCATCTAAAAGTTCGACCGTGTTCAAAATTTTTAAATATTTTCTTTTCTTAGTTTGGGTTTTAATTTCTGTGACTTTAAAAAGATCCAAAAAATTTTTAGCTGAACCATCCATAATTGGAATTTCTTCATTATCTATTTCAACAATAGCATTATCAATTTCAGCAATATAAATTGCTGCTAACAGATGCTCAACCGTTGAAACCTTTACACCATTTTTATTTTCAAGTGTTGTACACAATTTAGCTGATGAAACACTTTCATAATTTGCCTCAACTAAATTATTTTCTTTTAAATCAATTCTCCTAAAAACTATTCCTTGATCAATATTTCCAGGTAGAATGGTGATTTTTGATTTATTACCAGAATGAAGACCCACTCCCTCGATACTGATAGGATTGTTAATAGTTTTTTGAAAGATTTCTAACATTTGAAGCTGTTATACTAAAATATTGAATTTATCTTAAAACAACTAATGTTTCTAAAAATAACAATAATTAACTAAATATAGCATCAAAAAACCTAGCGATAATAGACTTTTTAGCATCAACAATTGGTATGGCTTCTTTTTTCCAACCAAAATGAACAAGCTTATTTACGCTGTCAATTAAATCATCTGTTGAAATATTTTCTAAAAATTTTATTGTAAAATTATTATTAATTAAAAAATGGTTATATTTATCTTTAAAGCATTTTAAGTGAGATTTATCGGCTATTCTTAAAAATACAGTTTTATCTTTTTTATCAAGGCTAACAAAGTTGATATTTTTAATAATCAATATTTCTAAAATCTCTTGAATTCTTGCTTCTGCTATTTCGTATATTAATTTTTTTTTTATTTTTGTATAATTTTCATTTTCAAATAACTCTTTTTCAATTAACTCCTCACTTAAAATATATTTATCTAATGAATTATTGTTTATAATTTTATTTATAATGTCAGTTTTTAGAGAAGTTATTTTAGAAATATCTTTTATTATTAAATTTGTCCCAAAATCAAAATTTTGTTCAAATTTTAAAGAATTGTTTTCAAAATAAAATATTTGTGAATTATTTTGATTGATTTTTATTTGAAAAAAAGTATCTAAATTATTATTACTGTCACTTATATGAGCACCTTCAATAAAACTTTTTAATAAAACTCTATTAATTTTTAAATTACATTTATTGAAAATATTATTAAGGTTCTTATAATCATTATTATTAATTAGACAAAAAGATAATTCATGTGAATAAAAATTTCCAAATAATCCTATTGGAAGATTTTCAAGTTTTTTTTGATCTAAATTAAATCTTAAATTAAAAATATGCAGAATAGTTTTTTCATTTTCAATTTTATCTATGCTGGCTTTCATTGAATTTAAAATATAAGTAATATTTTCTTTCAAAATTTGTGATCCATTGAGTTTTTTAAATCCTGTTAAGTTTATAAAAGAACAATCAAAATTACTTATAATAAGAATTACATTTTGAAAGGTAAAATTAAATTTTTGCTCAATTAAATAAATATTTTTTTTTATTGTACTAAAAACTAAATCAAAATTGGTTATTTTATTATCGATAAAACCTTGTGATGGAACAATGCATTTATAAATAATTTTTAAATCATCTTGCTCATTTTTATCTCCAACCACAAATAAGTAATCTGCGTTATTTATTTCAACAAAAAGTGTGGGAGAATTAATTTCCATAATTTATTTCAAAATTAATTGATTGTTAATTCTATAATCAAAAACTTTATATTTATCAAAATTATAATCTTTTGATAATTCCATAAAATTTTTTAGACCTTTATTGTAATTTTGAGAAGGCAATTTGATTAATATCTTGCTATGAGTTTCTAAATCCCATCGTTTTGACTCAAAAAAATAATATTTTTTTATTGTGTTTATTGGGAAATTAATTTTTTTTAATTCATTATAAAATACTTGAAAATTTTTTTCATTTCCAAAGACTATAGGTAAAATTTCATATTTTTCTAATTCCTTATAATTAATTAAATCAAAATTTTGACTAATATAAAATTTATTTTTTTTATCCTGTAAAATTGCTATTGGTTTTTTTTCAAAAATTTTTATTTTTATCTTATCGGGGTAAGATTTTTTTAATTCAAAGCTTTCAATAAAACTTATTTCTTTCAGAGTTTTTTTTATTTGTGAGGTACTTAAAAAGAATAGATTTGAGCCATATATAAAAGTTAGATTTTTTTTAATTTCTCTATCTTTTAAAATATGGTTATTTTCTAATTCTATTTCTTTAATGCTAAATTTAGATAATGAAGGTATTTTTTTTAATTTATAAGTACTAAATAATAATAATAATGCTAATGCAATTATTAGGCGATTTTTCATCTGTTGATACTTGCATCTAATAAAATTTTCTCAACTAAATTTTCAAAAGTTATACCTCGATAATTGGCAATTTCTGGGACAAGTGATAAGCTTGTCATTCCTGGCTGTGTATTAATTTCTAAGAGATTAAATTTATTGTTTAAAAATTTAAAATCTGATCTCGTTACACCTTTACATTTTAAAACTCGATGCGCTTTTTCTGCGATTTTTAGAACTTCTTTATATTTATTTTTACTTAATTTTGCTGGCATTATATGTTCAGTTTTTGCTTGTTTAGTATATTTTGCTTTGTAATCATAAAATAATCTTTTTGGTATAAGTTCAATTGCACCTAAAGCAGAATTATTAATAACTGCTACTTGAATCTCTTGACCTCCTATAAATTTTTCAACAATTAATGAGTCATATTTTTTAAAAAGATTTATCATTTCTTTAGTTAATTTTTTACTGTTCTTGCAAAGCTCAACACCTATACTTGAACCCTCACTAATTGGTTTTACCACTACAGGAAAGGTAATTTTTTTTTTTATAAGATTTTTTTTAATCTTATTAATATTAAACTCACTTTTTGATAATACAAAAAAGTTTGGTGTTTTAATTTTATTTTTAATAAATATTTCTTTCGAAATAATTTTATTCATTGCATTAAAAGAGCTAATAACCCCTGAATGGGTATATGGCATTCTCAGATATTCAAAATAACTTTGTGACACTCCATCTTCACCATCTTTTCCGTGTAAAGCATTAAAAATAACATCTATTTTCATTTTATCTATAAGGTTAAAATTTTTAAACTTAGGATCAAAACTCGAGACTTTGTAATTTTTTTTTTTAAGAGCTTTTATGCAGGCTTTTCCGCTGTTTAAACTAACATTCCTTTCACCGGAATTACCTCCCAATATAACTAAAACATTTTTAAATTTTTTTTTATTCACCAATAATTTTAATCTCTAATTTGAGATTGATCCCTGTTTTATCATAAACTGTTTTTCTAACTTTTTTAATTAAGTTTTCAATGTCAATAGACTTGGCATTTCCATTATTTACAAAAAAATTACAATGTTTTGGAGAAATCATCGCATCTCCTTCTTTAAAATTTTCACAGCCTGCATCCTTAATAAGCATCCAGGCTTTATTTTTTTTATCTATGTTTTTAAAAGTACTCCCACATGTTTTTATTTGACTTGGCTGGGAAATTTTTTTTTTTTCAATGAGGTCAGATTGTTTTTTTTCTATTTTAGCCTTTTCATCAATTTTTCCCTGGAATTTAGCGGAAATAATAATTAGATTATTCGCAAGATTGGTGCCCCTATAAAAAAAATTTATATCTTCTTTTTTAATTTCTTTTTCAGTAAAATCATTAGTATCTATTACTTGAACTGATAATAAAATTTTAGAAATATCATTCTCATAACACCCACTGTTCATAGTTATCGCCCCTCCAATAGATCCCGGTATACAGGATAAAAATTCAAAATTAGTGATACTATTATCTTTTGCGAAATTTGCTACTTTGCGATCTAGGGTAGCTGCACCCACTTCAATAATATTTTGATTAATCAATTTTGTATATGAAAAATATGAGCCTAATTTAATGATTGCTCCTTTGACGCCATTATCTCTTATTAAAGTATTAGAACCCGCTCCCAAAATAACTATTTTTAAATCTTTTTTTTTTGATTCTAAAAGAAATTTTATTAACTGATTTTTACTGTCAGGTTTAAAGAACAATTCTGCATTTCCACCTAAATTAAACCAACTGTATTTAGATAAATTTACATTTTGTTGTAAATTTTTGCCAAATTTTTTTAATAAATTAATATTTAAATTCATAATGAAGATTTTAGTCCTAATATCCACTTTGATATTATCCCAGCACCCATACCAATGATTATTTCATTGCTAAATAAATTTTTTTTAAAATATTTACATAATTCTACTTCATTTTTTACAATTATTACTTGGGTGTTTGAATTATTTGCAATTAAATTTGCAAACTTTAATAAGTTAAATTTTTTATTTTTCTTTTCTCCAGCTGCATAAAGGGGGCATAAAATTACTAAATTAGATTTAATAAAACATTTTGAAAATTCATTTTTCAAGGATAGCACTCTTGAATATCGATGTGGCTCAAAGACACTAACAATTTTTCGCTTAATACTAACATTACGCACTCCTTCCAAAATTGAACTTATTTCAGTTGGGTGATGAGCATAATCATCATAAAAATCATTATTATTTTTTGAAAAAACTTTAGCCATTCTTCTCTGTACTCCAGAAAAATTTTTTAAAGATTTTTTTGATGTATTTTGATTAGCTCCTAAATTTAAACAAACTATGAAAGCAGCAGCAGCATTAAGGACATTATGTTTTCCTAATAATTTTACAGTAATATTTTTAATTTTCTTCTTCTTTTTATCTCGACCAATAAAATTTAGATCAAAATTAGTATTTTCTAAATTGTATTTTATATTCGTTATCTGATAATCAGCTTCTTTATTTTCGCCATAAGTTAAAATATTTTTATTTTTTATCTTATTTAAAATTTGTTTAATATTTTTATTATCTATACATATTATTGCTTTTCCTGTTGGAGGAGTTTTGTTTATAAATTTTATAAAAGAATTTTCCAAATTTTTATAATTTTTATAATAGTCTAAATGCTCATGATCAATATTAGTTACAATTGAATAATTGATTGGTAGTTTTAAAAAGCTTCCATCTGACTCGTCTGCTTCTAAAATTGCCCAGTCTCCCTTTCCAAGTTTTGCATTACTTTTAAGGGAATTAATAACCCCTCCATTAATAATAGTAGGATCTAATTTTTGATCTGATAAGATTTTGGCTACTAAAGAAGTGGTAGTGGTTTTACCGTGAGATCCTGTAATTATTATATTTTTTTTAAGTGATACTGCGTCTGCCAAAACCTCCGCTCTTGAATAAATTGGAATTTTATTTTTTTTTGCATACTTAATTTCGATATTGTTATTTTTTATAGCAGTAGATTTAACTAAAATATTTACTTTTTTTAAATTTTTCATTGAATGGCCTAAGTGAACTTTTATTCCTAAACGCGTACAACTAATTGTATTTTTATTTTTATTTTGATCACTGCCTTGGACTCTGAAACCCATATTTTTCATTATTTGAGCTAGGCCACTCATTCCTATGCCGCCTATACCGACAAAGTGAATCAAATCTTTTTGGCCTAAGTTAATTTTTTTCATCAATAATTTTTTCCATATTATTATTTATATTTTTAAAAATATTTTTGTCAGAATATTGACCTTGATTTATTAAAATATTTTTTATTAGTGACTCATCTTTAAAAATTGTTATTATTAAATCATATAGCTGATTATCTATATTTTTTTCTTGTACTAAATATCCATATCCTTTTTTTTCATAATATAAAGCATTTTTAAGCTGATGGTTATCTGTTGAGGTTGGTAAAGGTATAGATATAAAAGGCATCTTGCAGTTAATCAATTCTCCCAACACAGAGGCTCCCGAACGTGTAATTACTAAATTTGTTTTAGAATAATAGTCAGTAATGTTGTTGCTAAAATTAAATATTTCATAATTTATTTTTAATTTTTTATAAAACTTTGACAGGTATTCGCTCTGTTCATTTAGACATTGTTGATATACTTTAATGGGTATTTTTGAATTTTTGATTTTTTCAAATATTGCTGGCAGTTTATTCGCAAAAATTTTAGCTGCCTGGCTGCCTCCAAGGACTAAAATTTTAATGCCATCAAATACATTATTTTCAATATCTTTATTTAAATTGATTATTTCCTCTCTGACTATATTCCCTATTTCACAAACTTTATCATTATATTTTTTAGGTATACCCTGCAGCTCATTGTAAGAAACAAATATTTTTTTTGCAAAAGGCAACAAATACTTATTAGCTTTTCCTATAACTAGATTGTTTTCATAAATTACAAATTTAATTCTTAAAATAATTGCAGCTATACAAACTGGAAAAGAAGAATAACCACCCATTCCAAATACAATTGAAGGTCTAAAAAAAATTAAAATGATTAAGGATCTAAATGTCGAAAATATAATTATAAATATTGAAAATAAAAAATTAAAAATATTTTTTTTAATTAAAGGAGATAATGGTATTTTTATAAAGCTTATATCACTATAGCCTTTTAAATATTTTAACCCCCTATTATCAATAGTTAATTTTACATCGTATTTATTTTTTATTAAATGCTTTGCCAAACTATATGCTGGAAAAACATGACCCCCTGTTCCGCCTGTTGCTATTAATATCTTATTTTTTCTAGTCATAAAGATGTGTTTTATTTTTAGTGTAATTTAATATCACTCCAGCTAAAATCGCACTTCCAATTAATGATGATCCTCCATAACTTAAAAATGGCAAAGTCATCCCAGTAGGGGGTATCAAGTTGGTGTTAACTCCAGCATGAATAAATGTTTGAAAAATTAGTAAAGCAGCTAAACCACACAGCGAAATTTTTATAAAATCATCGTCTTGATTAAAGCAGTTTTTTATTATCCTAAAAGAAATATATAAAAAAATTGAGATTATCATTATTGAGACTATAGAGCCATATTCCTCAGATATTATAGCTATAACATAATCTGTGTGGGCTTCTGGAACGCTATCTTTTAATATACCTTCACCCATACCTTGACCTGTAAGACCACCTAATTTTATTGCATCTAAAGCTGCTAATGATTGAAATTTATCACCTTGGTCAGGATCTAAAAAAGTTATAAGACGACTTGTAATATATGCAAATTTTTCAGGCAAAAAAAACAGTAAGGATGTAAACAAAATTATAAAAATTGAAAAAAGTCCAATTATATATAAAACACTAACACCTGAAATGAAAATAGTAAATATCCAGCTACCCGTTAACAAAATTGACTGACCTAGGTCTGGCTGACCAGCCAATAAAATTATTACAAAAGTTAAAAGCAAAAAACTAAGAAAATACCTCATTTGAGTTTTTTTAAATTTTTCAAATGTTAATATTTTTACTGTCATTAATATAAAAAATGGCTTTAGTAATTCGACAGGTTGTAATCTAAAAAAATATAGATTTAGCCATCGTTTAGCGCCTTTCACTTCAACTCCTATTATTGGAACGAGAATAAGAAACACAAAAGATATAATAAAAAACGGTATAATAAGTTTTTTTAACAACAAAGTATCAAGAGCTGAAATACAGAACATAATTAAAAGAGCTATGATTGCAAAAGTAAGATGTTTAGAGAAAAAAAAATAGTAATCTTTATTTAATCTCTCACCTGCTAGTGATGAAGTCGATGAGAATGAAAAAAATAAACCTAAAAAGAATAGAAGAAGAAAACTTAGTAATATCTTTTTATCAATATTTCTCCAATAATCTAATAATTTAAATTTAAATGAATTTTCTAGCATATAATTTACTTAGTTTTTTAAATTCATCTCCTCTTTTTTCAAAATTTATAAATTGATCATATGATGCGGACGCTGGGCTTAATAAGATTGTATTATTTTTTGTTTTTAATAATTTCATATCTTTAATAATTTCAATTATTGTTTTTTTTAAAGTTTTAGTTATTGAATAATTAATTTTATTTTCTATCTGGTGTTTAAAAAAAGTGATATTTTTACCAATTAAATAACATTTAATAATATTCTTTTTTATATCAGATAAAATAATTTTATCATTTTTCTTAGGTAAACCTCCTAGAATCCAATAAACATTTTTACTATTAGATAATGCATATTTTGTGGACTCGAAAGAAGTTGCTTTGGAGTCATTGATGAAAAGAATATTTTTCTTTTTTAAAAAAATTTCATATCTATGTGGCAAACCAACAAATGAATTTATTGCTTTAATAAAATTTTTTTCATTTATTTTAAGTAATCTAGAAAAAGTATAAGCAAAACTCATGTTATCATCGTTAATAGTTAATTTTAAATAATGATTTTTAATTTTATGTTTTATTTTTTTGTAACCTTTTTTATCTGATAATATAAGCTTACTTGCAAAATTTTTTTTAAAATAAATTTTTTTTAATTTATTATTCAATAAGGCAAATTGTTTTTTACCTTGATTCTCAAAAATTTTCATTTTTGAGCCTATATAATTTGTAATACTGCCGTGCCAATCTAAGTGATCATTAGTAATGTTTAGTAAAACTGCGTAATCTGGGCTAATAAATTTTGAATGCGACAATTGAAATGAAGAAGCTTCAATAACTACATATGTATTTTTTTTTATATTTAAATCTAAAATAGGAAACCCTATGTTTCCACCCAATAAAACTTCAAACTTATTTTTTTTAAGCAAATGACTAATTAATTTACATGTAGTCGACTTTCCATTGGTTCCTGTAACTACAATGGTGTTAAAACTTCTATTAGATAAATAAAGAAGGTCAATATCAGTAATTATTTTTTTTTTATACTTAAGTAAAATTTTTTTTTCTAATAAGCTTATTCCTGGACTTAAAACTATGTAATCAACATCTTGCAATGTCTTTTTTAAATTTTTAGCTTTTTTACTTTTAAATAATTTTTTTTTTTTATCATCCCAAACTTTAAAATTTTTAATATTTTCTTTTTTAAAAAATCTTACTACTGACTGCCCAGATGAACCCAAGCCATAAATAAGGAATGATTGCCCTTTGAGATTTTCAATAGACATTTTACCGTAATTTTAAAGTTGCTAATCCAACTAGGGCTAAAATGATTGCTATAATCCAAAAACGAATTACTATTGTTGACTCAGCCCAGCCCTTTTTTTCATAATGATGATGTATTGGAGCCATCTTAAAAATTCTTTTACCTGTTAATTTAAATGATATTACTTGAATAATAACTGAGGCTGTTTCTAAAACAAATAATCCTCCAATAATTGCTAAAACGATTTCGTGTTTAACAATTATTGCAATTGCTGCAAGAGATCCTCCTAGTGAAAGTGAGCCAGTATCCCCCATGAAAATTTTTGCTGGTGGAGCGTTATACCAAAGAAAGCCTAGACATGATCCTACAATTGCTCCACAAAAGATTGAAAGTTCACCTACATTTTCAATATATTGAATTTGTAAATATTCAGAAAATATAGTGTTTCCTACAACATAAGAAATTAAGGTGAAGGAAAGAGCTACTAGCATTACTGGCACTGTAGCTAATCCATCTAAACCGTCTGTTAAGTTTACTGCATTTGAAGCTCCAATAATTACGAATAAACCAAATGGAATGAAAAATAACCCCATATGCCAAATATAATTTTTGAAGAAAGGAAAATAAAGATCATAAATATAATTGTGATCAGAAATTTTTACTAAAATAAATAATGTAATAATGCTTATTACAAGTTGACCTAAAAATTTATAACTTGATTTTAAACCTCTTGAATTTTTTAATTTTATTTTTAAAACATCATCCAATAAGCCTAAGGCACCTAAGCTCAAAGATACAAATATCAATGTCCATATATAAATATTGCTTAGGTCTGCCCATAAAAATGTGCTGAATATAATTCCAATTATTATAATTACGCCTCCCATAGTTGGTGTTCCAGATTTTTTTACTATATGGTCAATAGGTCCGTCCTGTCTTATAGGGCCAGTTATCATGTTATCGGAAAAAATTTTTATTAAAGGTCCGCCTATTATAAATACAACTATGAGAGATGTAATTACGGATAAACCTGTTCGAAAAGTTAAATATTTAAAAACATTTAAAAAGGAATACTGATCAACAAGAGAAGTTAATAAATTAAATAACATTTATACCTTTTATCATTTTCTTGGTTAATATATTTAACCCTGTTGCGTTAGAACCTTTTATCATAAGATAATCATTATTTTTTATTAAGTTTTTTAATATCAAATCTATATCACTTTTATTTTGTAAAATATTTCCTTGTTTACTTTTAATTAAATTTTTATAAGTAAAAATAGTTTTTTCACCTTTAATAAATACTTTATCAATATTAGTGCTGTTAATAACTTTTGATAAATTTTTATGATATTTTTCTGATTGTTTGCCTAGTTCAAGCATGTCGCCCAATATCAAATATTTATTAAATTTTTTTTTTTCGATTCTGTGAAAATTGTTAATTGCACTTTTTACTGATAATGGATTAGCATTATAGCTTTCATCTATTAATTTAAATCGTTTATTATATCTCAAAATAGTATGAATTTTTCCTCTACCTTCAGTTGGTTCAAAATATTTTAAAATTCTTTGAATACCATCTAAGCTAAGGTTTAGTTCCATAATAATTGCTAATGAAGCTAATAGATTGTAAATATTTATATTTTTAATTTCAAAATTTATTTTTTCATTTTTTATATTTACCTGTATTTTATTTGAGTTATTCTTTTTTTCTTCTTTTATGAGAAATATATCTGATTTTTTATTTTTACCAAAAGTTACTACTTTTATTTTTTTTGATTTAGCTTTTTTATTTAAATAACTAAAAAATTTATCATCACGATTTAATATAATTGTACCATTTTCCTCTATACCATCAATTATTTCAGACTTAGCTTTTGCAACACCATAAATATTTTTAAAATTTTCTATATGAGCCTCACCGATATTTGTAATAACACCAATATGAGGTTTAATTAATTTAGCAAGATTTTTAATTTCTCCAGCTTGACTCATGCCTACTTCAAAAATACCATATTTATCTTCAATGCTTAGATTGGATAAACTAATCGGAACGCCATAATGATTATTAAAAGATCTAGGTGAAGAATAAGTTTTATGAAAATTTTGTAACAGCCTTTTAAGTAGATCTTTTAAAGATGTTTTCCCCGCGCTACCTGTGATTGCTATTATCTTAGCTAAAGAATTTTTTCTTTTGAGCTTAGCAAATTGATTTAAAAATGAGACTTCATTTTTTACCATGATAGTCTTTTTCTTATATTTCTTTAAAACTTTTGAGGAGACTATGTATTTGGCGCCATTTTTTATTGCATTATTTATAAATTTACTACCGTCATTATTTTTACCCTTAATTGTTAAAAATAAATTATTTTTCTTAATCATTCTGGAGTCAATCGCAAGACCTTCAAAATTCTCTATATTTATATTTTTTTTTATTTTTTTTAATATTGATTTATTTTGTAAATAATTTTGATTCTTTTCTCTAAAAGCTTTTATTTTAATTTTTAATTTTTTTACAATTTTTTTATCGGAAATATTAAATATTTTTTTTTTATAAATTTGCTTATCTTCATGTCCTTTACCTGCTATTAAAATTATTTCATTTTGTTCTGCATTAGAAATAGATTTTTTTATAGCTGCAGACCTATTTCCAATATTAAAACATTTTAAAGGATTGATTCTTTTTATAATTTCGTTTCTTATTTTACTTGGTTCTTCATTTCTTGGGTTATCATCAGTAACATAAATCTTTTTTGAATAATTGTTTGCTACTTTAGCCATTAAGGATCTTTTTGATTTATCTCTGTCTCCACCGCAACCAAAAACTAAAGAAATATTTTTTCCATAACTATCTTGTAATGATTGTAAAACTTTTGCTAAAGCATCAGGGGTGTGTGCATAATCAATAAAAACTCTAATATTATTTGAAAATAATTTTACTAATTCTAATCTGCCATCAACATCTTTGATTTTATTAAGTGATTTAAAGATTGTTTTATCTTTTAAACCATACAATTTTGTAGCTGCGATCGCCATAGCTAAATTTTTTAATTTAAATTCACTTGTTGGCTCACTAAAAGATTTTTTAATTTTTTTAATTATTGCACTGATTTCAATTATTTTTAACTTTTTGTTTTTGGCTATTTTTTTTAAAGTATAAAACTCATTAATATTTTTATCAGAAATTATACTAGATTTTTTTTGTAAAATTTTTTTGAATAATATTAATTTTGCATTCAAGTAAGAATTCATATTTTTATGATAATCTAAATGATCTTGACTAAAATTTGTAAAGATTGCTGCTTTAAAATCTATATGATGAAGTCTATCTTGATGTAAACCGTGACTCGAGGCTTCAATAATTACATTGTTTATTTTTTTTTTTTTAAGAATTTCTAAATACTTATGAATTGAAATTGTATCAGGAGAAGTGAGGCCTGTTTTAAAAATTTTATTTTTATATTTAATACCTAGAGTACCTATAGATGCAACTGGAATATTGTTTAATTGTAATATCTGAAAATATAAATCCGCTACAGATGTTTTTCCATTAGTGCCTGTAACTGCAATTATATTATTTGGTTTTAATTTATAAAATCGTGAGGAGATTTCACTTACTAGATTTCTAATATTCTCTCTTTTTAAAACAAAAACTTTTTTATTTTTATATTTACTAGTATTTGTGCATACAATTACTGATGCACCTTTATAAATTGCTTCTTCAATATATTTTTCACCATTGATATTATTTCCTTTAATAGCAAAGAAAATATGTCCGCTTTTCACGTTCTTACTATTGAGCGATAGTCCTTTAATTTTGATATTTTTTTTATTATTTGGAAGATTATCAATTAAATTTTTCAGTAACATATTGATTAGTAAACTCGTTATTATTTATGGCTAAAATTGGTCCAATTTTCTTTATTATTTTGCCTGCTACATAAACTGAGTTCCAGCCCGATGTGTTATAGGGTGCTTTAACTTTTACTCCTCTATAATTGTAGATTAAATCTTTATTAATTTGAGGATTTTCTAGCATTATGAGCAAGCTGTACTTTGGCTTATTTGTGGGAAATACTGAAATAAAAGTATTTATCCTATCTTTTTTATTGCCATAGCTTTCTGCTGTACCAGTTTTTCCTCCTACATAGTAACCTTCTTCATCTGCTAAATGAGCAGTACCTTCCTTATTGCTTACAACTTTTCTCAAAATATTATTAACAGTTGTGCTAGTCTCGGCTGATATAAGATACTTGTGGTCTAAATTTTTCCTATTTTTTACTAAACTTGGTTTTACTAATTTTCCTCCATTCGATATTGCTGCATAAATAGAAGCTGCTTGTAAGGGTGTAGTTGTTATACCGTGGCCATACGAAACAGTTTCAAGTTTACATTTATCCCATCTAATTTTATGTGGAACACCAACTTCCTCTATTTCTAAATCAGGACTTTTTGTTAATTGGGTATTTTCTAAAAATTCTTTAAATCTATTTTCACCTATTTTCTTAGCTAAAATCACAGAACCTACATTTGAAGACCTTATTAGGATTTCTTCAACTGATAAATCTCTTGGATGTTCTTTCATATCAGAAATTTTATGAATTGAGCATCTAAGACTTCTCGGTATATCCTTAATAATTGTCTCTGATTTAACTAAATTATTTTCAAGCGCTAAAGCTATTGTAAAAGTTTTAAAAATTGAACCAAGCTCATACACACCTTTTGTAATCTTATTAGTATATTTTTTATCTTTAATAGTTAATCTTTTATTTATATTAAAATTTGGCAATGAAACTAAAGATAAAATATCACCGTTATTTACATCAATTAATAAAGCACCTCCACCAGTAGCTTTAAATGTTGTGATGGCAGCATTTAACTCTTCGCTTATTAAATACTGAATATTTGTATCTAAAGTTAATTTTAATGGATTTTTTATGAATTTTTTATCTTTAAGTTCTTTGTCAAAATATTTTTCAATTCCAGAAATACCGTAATTATCATAATCAACTTGACCAACAATATCATGATTAAATAAGTTTCCATGGGTGTACATTCTTGCTTGAAAATTTTCAAATTTAATAGCTTTTTCTCCTAAAGCCCAGAACCTTTCTTTCTCAGATTGATCAATTCTTTTCTTAAGATAAAAATATTTTCCGCTATCAATTTTTTTTTTAATTTTGTTAATTTTAAGTTCAGGAAAATGTAATCGCAACTTAATTAAAAAATTTTTTTTATTTTTTATCAATTTTGGTACTACAGCTACGTGGCTTGAGTTTATATTTCTTGAAATTAAAATACCATTTCTATCAACTATGTCTCTTCTTGTTAAAAAATATTTTGAAGACATCACATCTTGGTTAAAGGATGGTTTTTTGTTTAATGATAAATGAACTATTTTTATGCTAAAAATTAAGATTAATGATGCAAAAAGAAAAAAAAGCAAATAAATTCTATCTTGAAAATTATCCTTTTTTTTTAAATATTTATTTTTTTTATTAGTCTCTAAATAATCTTCAAAATAAAAACTAGCTTGATTTATATTTTTAATTTTTTTTTTTTTCATCTTGTGTATCGATCGCTGATATCTTTTTATAAAAATTTTTAAAATTCGAAAGTTTTAAAAATATTTTTGAATTTTTGATTGGTGAATAGCTATTCTGACCTAATATTTTTATCTTTTTTTCAATTTCAGATGGTGAAGCTACAAAATAGAAATCTAACTGAGACTCGTTAATATCTTTCTCTTTTAAAACAATCTTCTTATTCAAACTAAATATGTTTTTTTCTATTATCCTTGTTTTATTTTTTATTATTGAGGTGGTAATTAAAAGAATTAAAAAAATAGTAGTTGATATAATGATTTTTGATTTAAACACTAATAGCCTCCAAATCTAAAAGTTTTTTAAATTTTTTTATTATTTCATATGGGTAAGAAAATTTATTTTTTGATCTAACTGCGTATCTTAGTTTTGCAGATCTTGATCTGCTATTTAGGTCAATTTCCTTTTTTTTTGGCTTTAAAATGTTGTTTTTATAATCATCAAAAAGTGCTGTTGAATTGTTATCTTGTTCAGGTAAATATCTTGAAGGTTTTGATTTGTTTTTTGAAAAATTGCTAAAAAAATATTTTACAATTTTATCCTCAATAGAGTGAAAACTTATAATTATAATTTTACCACCTGGTTTAAGAATCTTTGTGGCACCAATAATACCATTTATAAGTTCTGTAATTTCTTTATTAACAAAAATTCTTAAGGCTTGAAAAGTTTTCGTGCATGGATTTATTTTACTTCCATAATTTTTTTTTTTACTTTTTTTAATAATTTCAACTAAATCATTTACTTTAGTAATTTCCTTTTTAGATCTAAACTTGACTATATTCCTAGCAATCCTACCTGCTTCTTTTTCTTCACCAAAAATTTTGATAATTAATCTTAATTCTAATTCACTTAATTTATTTATAACTTCTTTAGCTGAAATTTGATTTAGTCCCATGGACATATCTAAATTTTCATTAGATTTAAATGAGAAGCCCCTTTCAAGATCATTAAGTTGTATAGATGACAGGCCGAGATCAAATATAATTACATCAACTAAATCATTGGCAATATTCTCTAGTTTACTAAATGTAGTTTGATAAAATTTAAATCGTTGAGGAAATTCTTTTTCTAATTTTTTCCCAATTTCTTTTACTTTATCATCTCGATCAATACCTTTAACTGTCGTGTTTGAATATTTAAGTAATTGTCTAGAGTAACCACCTCCACCAAATGTACAATCAAAATATATACCGCCCTTAGTCGGTGAAGAAATTTTAATTACTTCACTCAACATCACTGGAAAATGAGTTAGTTCCAGTGATGAGATAAGATTGTTCATTTATCTTTTTTTTTATCATTAAAATTTTTGTTTTCTAAGAAATGCAGGAATTTCAAAATCTTCTTCTTCGTTTATATCCTGGTCAAACAATTCTTCTGAATCGTTTTTAAATGACTCATCATTTTCAGTTGACACATCTTCTTGAAATTTTTGCTCCTCAGCAAAAAGTTTAGGAGTGTACTCCTCAATAATTTTATCTGATAATACAGAACTATTGTTGATACTTTCCTGTTCATCAACATTGCTTTCTATATAAGCTGCATTTTCCATAGAAACACCTGTTGGAATTTTGCTAAATCCATTTAAATCAGTCTCTATATTTTCAGACTGTTGATTATTTGAGGCAGATTCAAAATTAATTTCAGAATTATGTTCTTCATTAATTTCGTAACTTTCATCAAGTTTTAATGCTGTTGCTCCATCTATGGAACCCAATGTATTATTTTCTACTCTTGTATTGTGAGAAAATAAACTATCTGAATAACCAGTATTTCTATTTTGTATTCTTGACACCATGTTTAGCACAGTTTTATTTTCAGTTTTATGTCCATCAAGTGATGTCGCAACAATTGATACTCTAATTTTTCCATTCATATTTTCATCTTTAATAGCTCCAAATATTAATTCAGCTTCGGGATCTACTTCGGCTCTTATTTTATTAACCGCTTGATCGACTTCAAACAAAGTTAAATCTTTACCACCAGTTATGTTTATCAATAATCCTTTGGCTCCTTGAAGAGAATATTCGTCAATTAAAGGATTGTTTAAAGCCATCTCTGTTGCAGCCATAGCTCTATTTTCTCCTTCTGCTTCACCTGTTCCCATCATAGCTTTACCCATTGAGCTCATTACGGTCTCTACATCTGCAAAATCTAAATTTATCATTCCTGGTCTGACCATTAAATCAGTAACACTTTGAACTCCATGCTTTAAAACATTGTTTGATAAATTAAATGACTCTTCAAAAGTAGTTGTTTCGCTTGCAATTTTAAAAAGATTTTGATTTGGGACAACTATCACTGTG
>Ga0233444_10002616_pt1 | contig 18763 bp, 14 predicted proteins | sample SI_124_October20_6_FD_182792 | JGI IMG/M metagenome (GOLD analysis project Ga0233444, IMG submission 182792) | Seawater microbial communities from Saanich Inlet, British Columbia, Canada - SI_124_October2016_10_MG | ecosystem: Environmental > Aquatic > Marine > Inlet | place: Canada: British... | reverse complement strand
TCAAGTGGATTGATTATTTCGAACAAAGAAATATATTCTTGCTCGCTGGCAGCATATGCCTCATCATCTGGATAAACAAATTCTGAGGATAAACTCTGTCGAGCGTTACTACCGGCGCAAGATATACTTCCAGTCAAGAACATCTCCTCAGTGTCAACTCCATTTGGTGCTGATATCTCCCAAGTTATTTCATCCGCTGCGTCGGTAGATGCTCCCTGGTCGCCTTCATCACAACTCAAATCAAAGTATACAGAATACGTGTTGCTAAGACCTAAATCTGCGGTATTGTATGAGAGGATCAGCGTTTCTTGGTTCGATAGTACGTTACTGCCTTCATCGGTGTGACTTTCATAATCTAACTCAAGTTCCCATTGATAGAGTTCTTTGGGGGAACTGGATGTTAGATTTTCAACCAATTGTCCCGGCCCAATACCCACGACGGTCACAAGTAAGGAAGATACAAGTAATGCTACAACGGGTCGTGCAGTCCATACTTCTCGGTCAAATGAGGGTGCTGTGAAGGATTCCTTGCGATTAAGGGTTTGAACAATTTCGGGGCCAAATCGGATACATATTCCTGAAATAAACAGCCATGGGATGATCTGAAGAGCATAATATCCCCATGAAGGACCCCATTCCATTGAAGCGCGTGTGATTGTATATTCCTCCTCAAACCAATTAGAATCTACGGATTGGGAGAAACTCTTGCCCGAAAATGCATCATCCACATCATCGTGAACAAATGTGAAATTGAGCATCGGTGAGAATTGTTCAAGGTCGTCATCCAAGGTACGTTTCATGTCCTTCTCAAAAGATGAAAGATTGCTAAGAAGGACAATCGCCATGACCATTGATATCAGGATAAGGGACCAATGTTCTTTGTTTCCCCCAAAGCGGTCAAGCGTCTTTTTTGAGGATTGGAATGCTAACCATCCAATGGTGAGTAATAACATACATACAAGCGGCGCCCGTAACCCCGTGAATACAGGGGCCGTTTCACTGAGTTCATAACGCTCAGAATATCCTGATGTTTCTGTTGTTTTCTCCCCGTCACCATCCTCAAATAATCCAGTGTCATTTGAAAAAGTCACATAAAATGGATTCATACTCCATCCCAAATCATGAGTTGAATTACTGAATTCCGATTGATCATTATTTTCGCTGACAAACCATTCTTGGTCAACTTGATACCACGGTGCGAAGAGGGCTACCATTGCCGCTAGGACGAGTGCCCCAAAGGCTGCGTTTGTCCAATCCTTGTTGAACCAACTCGGATGTTCTCCCTTCGGCCAAGAAGGCTGGTCTTCTGCTTCTTCTGCCTTTTTTAGGTACGATAGATTCGAGAATGCACCTGCTCCGGAAACAATGACGAGCAAGAGGCTAATCCAAAACATTCCCCGGGGAGACCATGATAATGTAGATACCCGGTTTTCATCCTCTGATTCAGATACGATTTCACCCCATGCTCCCTCATTTTGCTCACGTTCGGCTTCCTCGAAAGCCTCTTCATATTCCTCGTTTTGTAGGTCGGCAAAATCTTGAACGATGGTGCTCGCCATGAGAATGGAATACAATGCGATTACTGCCAATCCAATTCCAGTCAGGGTCCGCCCGTTAAGGAATGAATTTGCATTGAGCCGATGGTTACGGCAACTCAACCCTACAATCACCATCAGCAGTGTGATGGTTGTCATGGTCGCCAGTCGCATTGAAAGTTCGTTTCCGATGTATCCGATGTCTTCATTATACGACCCTTGGTTCTTGTAGGGGAGTTTTTCATTTTCCTCACCATCAAACACGCCCGACTCATCGTAATCCTCGGTGAAAGGACGCGTCATTACGAAATTGTCCGGATAGAATTCCGCAGTCATAGAATATTCATCTTCCACTTCATCCAGTTGCTCTACGGTGAAATCCATTCCCGCGAAAGGGACAACATTGAGCAAGCCAATCAAAAGAAGGACAGCTATGGGGCTCCAGTACGCTACTCGGCCGCGCTGAGATGTCAGCCTCTGCAGAATGCCCATGATTTCTAAGAACCCTTTTTGAACATAAAGTTTCATCCGGCACTCCGCCAACAAACACATGAGTAAAATCAAGTGTTGATAAACTCCGAATTCTCAGACGTGTCATGAACAAGGGTCTTCTCATCGTATTGGCCCTTGTCGCTTTAGCCGTCCCTGTGACGGCCGAAACCTATCGTATATCTGGGACGAGTACGTTTGGTGATGGTACTCCAGCATCCTTTCAAGACATCACAATAACCTGTCAAAGAGGTGACTCAAATTGTTATCAGTACCAAGGTTCTGATGCAATGACGGACAATGATGGAGTGTACACTCTCATCATTAACGCTGATGATGACGATAACGGAACAGAGATTCTTCTCACCTTGAGGGGGGAACAATTTCTCCATGTCATCGACCTTGATACATTCCGTATGACTGCGGATAATCGTATGACACAAGACCTGCAATTGTCACAAAGCCCTCCCATGCCAGGACTTGGCGGCGGTGCAGGATGTTGTCTGCTTCTCTTTGCTTTGGTGTTTGTGTCAACCTTGCTAAAGACCGTTGCAGGTCTGGCAACCCCTAGGGGTAGGGCAGCGTTTCAGGGGTTCCGAGAACCTAACTATCACGAATGTCCTGAATGCAACGCTTCAATTGTTCAACATCAATTGGTTGTGCATTTCATTACTGAACATGACTACGATCCCGTTGAGGCAGGGGAAGCGACAGGTTTGGTATTACGAAAATCTTGGTTCACTGGAGAAGACTAGGCCTACCAGTTACAGCATTTCGCCTAAACTTGAGGTTCGGCAGAGAACAAGAGGCTAAATGGGATGTCGCCTAGTCCGGAGCATGGGAGAAGTTGTTGTCGGTATCTCTGGCGCCTCCGGCGCCGTTTACGGAAAGCGTCTCGTCGAAGTCCTAACCGATATGGGAAAATCTGTCCGCCTCGTCGTGACCGATTCTGGGCGTTTGACCCTTAAGCACGAATGTGATACGACCCCAGAAGCTCTCGCAGAAGCAACGGGTTCCCTGCTGGAAGACGCCAGAAATGTGGGTGCAAAATCAGCCTCAGGCTCTGCTAAAATCGACGCTGTTGTCATTTGCCCGTGTTCTGGAACCACCATCGGTAAACTCGCAGCGGGCATTTCAGACAACTTGGTGACCCGGTCCGCAATCGTGGCTATGAAAGAGCGCCGTAAACTCATCATTGTTCCTCGGGAAGCACCCTACGCTACAGTACATTTGGAGAACATGGCCAAACTCTCAGCATGGGATACAGTCATCATTCCAGCCTCTCCTGGATTCTATAATCATCCAAAAAGTATTGATGATTTGGTTGACTTCATCATCGCAAGAATCCTTGACCAAATTGGCATCGAACACGATGTTGGCAAGCGTTGGACTGGCGACGAAATATGAATCCACATCCTACCGCCGCCTTCTTGAACAAGGAATGCGAGGCACGGTTGAGGCAGAACCATGACCGTCCTAAGTTTTGAAGGATTGACCGTTAACGAACTCAAAGAAATGCTGCGCGAGGCTGAATTGCCGTTAAGCGGGACCAAATCTCAACTCATCGAGCGTCTTCAGGCAAACCTTCCCGGGGCCAATACGATCAGTCTGGATTCAGAGAAAACCCTTGTTGATGAAGCCATTTTGGACGGTGAAGAGTCTGTGCCTTGGTACAAGGGTACGGAAGTTCTTACACCTCCCGCCCTCATCGCAATCGGCGTTGCGGTTCTGATGGTTACCGCCATATTTGTCATTCAGCCAACGTGGCTTGGATTTGAACCCGATTATGAATATGAATTGATTTCCTATGATGCATCACAGGCGAAGAAGTATGCAGAAACACTCGTTTCCTATGGCCATCCGGAATGGGATGGGAGAATGAGCGGTACCGTTCAAGAAGCCAATGCTTCCGAATACATCATTTCACAATTTGACTCTATGGGGATGAAGACAACCCTGCACTCGTATCAGGTTCCTATGCACCATGTGAATTCGGAGCCAAGTCTCCGAATCTGCACTCCTGGAGGCCCTTTTGGCTTTAGCCAATGTGAAGGACCTACGAATGGTTTATCTGAATTTATTTCCTTTGAGCACCGTGTTGATTATGTGATTCAAGGCTTCTCTGGTCAGTCGGAATACACCTTTGAACAAGATGTACAATTGACCTATCTGGGGAATGGAAGCGATGAAAGTCTCTGGCAGTCTGCGACTGGAACCATTGGATACGTGATCAACAGCGGAACAAAAACCGGTAACACCGAATTCTTCTCAAATGCAGCCGAAAATAACCTGGCTGGATTGATTCGTGTTAACAAGGACTACAATTGTGGTAAAATTGAGGGCAATGACTGTGTTCCTATCTTCAAAGGTACAGGTATTGACGCCGTTAAGGAAGCCAACGGTGGTAGCATTCCAAGTGATATTCCATTCATCGCCATGTCCAAAGATGCAGGTGAAATCCTAGAAGCAGCAATTTTCAACGCCACAGGTCAACCAGGAGTGCTTGAAATGGTCATGGATGTTACCAACGACCAAGAGCGAACCATTTACGTCCCATGCGGTGAAATCAAAGGCAAATCCTCTGAATTGGTGATTGTAGGTGGTCACCACGACACCGTCTACCACGGAGAGGGTGCAGTTGACGACACGTCAGGAACCGCCAGCGTCCTTGAAATGGCGCGACAACTGAGCGATGTGGTCAATGAAACCGGCACACCTGAACGCACTCTGAGGTTTTGCACTTGGGGTGGAGAAGAAGAGGGCCTCTACGGAAGCCGAGCTTACGTTTCTGCCTTCCAGAACAGTTTGAAGGATAACCTCCGATTGTACATCAACCTCGATATGAATCACGTCGACGCTGATTTCTCGGCCAGAGGCAACAGCCTCCGACTCTTCGGGAATACAGCGGATGATATGGAGCACATTGAACGTATCACTGAACTTTACAAGAATAAGAGAAGCGATGTTGCAGACCGATACGACATTCAACTTGCGCTCTACAAGGGTGCTCAAGGCGAACCAGACGGAATGCCCTACAATTCCGACCACGGACCGTTTGTCTATGATTTGGGAGATGACATTCGGGGCCGAGCCGTCGTTTGCTACGGTAGTGGCAGTTGGGAATATCATACCTATCTTGACACTATGGACCGGTTCAACGAAGAGTCACTTGGAGTATCCGTGACCATTTACGGGACCTATATGCGCTTCCTCGCCTACTCGGATTACTGAGCGAGGGATTCAAAGCAAGGCGACCTTTCGCTGTTGTATGGTCGCACCCAGTGCTTGGGCATCTCACATTTTGGTTCCATCCAAGAGCGAGGCAGTTCAAATCAAAGACAAGGTCGGGAAACTCAAAGATTTTCAAAAGTTGGCTCGCAAAAAGAGTACCTGCCCGTCAAGTCAGAAGGGCGGTGACCTCGGATGGTTTCGTAGAGGTCGCATGGTTGCAGAATTTGAGGAAGCCGTTTGGTCAACCCCCGTTAATACGGTTTCACCTCCTGTAAAAACTCAATTTGGATACCACTTGATTTGGGTCCATGAGCGGGACGAAGAATGAGGCGATACCATGCAGTGGCGTGTAGGACTTGAAGGGTACGAAGTTCGTGCTGCACATGGTTTTTATGAGTTTGAACATCATGCACCTCAGCCATTCTGCTTTACCGTTTGGGCTACATTAGATGACAGAGACGATGTTTCAGAATTGGATGAAACATTGAATTATGCAGACATCCAAATTACCATTGACAAAGTCATCCATGAAACAGATCAACCCATACGGCTTATGGAAGAAATGGCCCAGCAAATCATCGCAATATTGAGCGAGCATTCTGCCGTCAAATCACTCTCAGTACGAATTGAGAAACCCAAAGCACCTCTTCCCCATCCAGGTGGACTGCCGGTGATTGAGGTTTTGTGGCAACGAACTTGAGCGATGCTTAAACGCCGCCCTGCTGACGGAGTTTCATGGTCACGACAGGGCGCGTCTATGTTCCCAGTGCGGTAGAGGATGGAGGTGAAGTGGTTGCAATGGGGTGCTTTAGCACCCAAGAAACAGCCATGAATGTCCTTCGTTCATTTTTGAAAAAATCCCATCAAGTCCCTCTTGAGCGAGCCAGTATCGCAGTTTGGGAGGTGGATGTTGTAGGTGATGATGCCGTTAGCGTCCTTTCAGAATTTGAATGCAGGGTTTGCCCCGTATGTCACCGGCCCACCTTTTGGTTGGATGCACAACGGTTCAAGGCAATATGCTACGGTTCGGCTTGCGGAGCATGGATTGAGGAAAGTGCAATTGAGCCGGATGTTATTGATTGTGGGTGGCCCCCAACTCAATTCAGCGAGCAGGTGGAGAGCATCGATGATGCCATGCGCTCTCTTCGTCGTATCGCTGCTCAAGCAGAAGCTGCCGGGACAGAACCCCTTACGACGGCTTTTGAAAATGAATTGCCTTGAATTCTTTATATCATGTCAACTTCTTATCCATCCATGGAAAAAGAATCAAAAACCATCCTTGCCACCGAAAAAGACCTCTATTTGGAACAAGACGTTCACCGATTTGATGAGGTAGAACATGTTCTTTCAGAACCCCATCCAGTACGTGTTGATGGGATTAAAGGAACTGCAGCAGTCGGTAGTCTTGGAGGCTACAGCACTCGGATACGCATCCTCCTAGAGAACGAACACCCCGACCTTGGGAAGGAATTCCAAACGAAGTATTTCAAGTTCATAAAACCCGGAGTTTGCCTTTGGGGTCACGATGAGAAAACATTCACAATTGAAAAGTTCATCGATGCTTGAGCCTCAAAGCTTGTCTTCCCGTCCAGCGCGGTAAGCCGCAATGACTGCCCTTGCTATCGCATCCGGATCATTGTTGATTTGTTTGTCAATTTTCATACCTCCCATGATTGAATCACCGACCATAACAGAATCAGTTAACGAGAGCTTCTTGCCTTTCTCGTCTTCTTCCTCGTTCTGCTCTTCAATCTGTTCAGACAATGACGCCTTGCTGGCTTCAATTTCTCCAATGAATTGGTCTTTTTCTTTGACTTCTTCTTCCAAGGTGACAACCTTTGATTTAGTTTCTTCAAGTTCCCCTCGTAATTCGTGTGCTTCTTCTATGGCTTCTTTCAGTTGGGTGTCCAAGGCTTCCAGGATTTCAGAGAAGGTGACGGGTTCGGTCCGCTCTTGTTCGACAGCATCCTCCAACTCAGATGCCTCATGGTTCGCTTGTTCCGTCTGATCGGCTGAAAGTTGATCCTGAGCAGTCAGTGCGTTTGTGAGCAACCGTGTACGAGAATCAAACTTGAGGGTCACTATATTGAAAAAATTCAGCCCGCTAAGCATAGCGCCGAGGGTGTACAGAAGTCCTCCGAAAAACAAGGCAATGAGTGAAACCTTGGCGTTCCATTCACTGGTGTTATCAAATGAAACCCAGTTGTAGATGTAGAAAATTTCTGGGTATTCATTCATTCCCAACAAGACAACAAAAATAACAGTGATTAGCCCGTAAACTGCTTGGAGGATGAAAAATAAGCCAAATATGCTGTCCATGACACTTTTTGAAGAAGCCAAGACCAAATCCTCTTGGTTCAGAGTTTCCTTCAAGTGTTTATCTGTGATGAAATAAGCAATCAGCCCAACGAGGCCAACCAATCCAGCCGTAACCTGAGGGCTAAGGATAACATCTAGAAACACGTTGAATGGGGATGAATCCACTTCTACTCCTCACATACGGTAGGTACCGTTCCTCATTTATACTCTTCTTAGGATGGTCTTCGTTCCTAGACACAACTTCAAAACCAAGTTTCCTAAGTTCATCACATGCCGGAAGGTCCAGAGATTCGTCGCGCCGCAGACCGAATTGGTAAGGCCCTCATCGGAAAGGAGATTGTCGCTGGCAATTGGCCCTACGGCTCACTTGTTGACCGTACTCATCTCATAGAAGGCCAACACGTTATCGATGTGACCAGCCGTGGGAAAGCGATGCTTATCAGATTTGAAAACGGTTGGACAATGTACAGTCACAACCAATTGTACGGTCGCTGGACGGTTCATCTTAACAGCACAAATTATGATTCAAGACGGAGTTTACGAGCTGAATTTATCACCGAAAAACACGCAGTGCGCTTATGGTCGGCTACCGACATTGAACTGATGTTAACAGTAGAGGAGCGAGGTCACTCATTCCTAGAGCGACTCGGCCCAGACGTCCTTGATGAATCGACAACCGTTGATATTTTAGAAGAACAGTTGCGTTCAAAGAAATGCTATAGAAAGAAAGCAGCAACACTGATGCTTGAGCAAAAGTCGTTCGCAGGACTGGGGAATTATCTCCGCTCAGAGATTCTCTTTTCTGCTGGAGTCCACCCAGATGACCGCCCTTCGGACTTGGATGATCTCACCCTTCACACGTGGGCGGAGTGCATCAAAACAATCACGATGAGAGCCTACCAAGAAGGGGGCGTCACCGTTCCTAGAGACGTGGCTCAAGCAAGCAAAGAGCGAGGAGAACCCCGTCGTATGTGGAGGCATTATGCATTTTGCAGAAACGACCGACCCTGCCTTATGTGTGGTGAGTTGATTGTCAGACTACGTTATGCAGGGCGTCGCCTTGACCATTGCCCACAGTGTCAACCCTCCCGCCGTTAATCTGTGTGGCGTTGAGGAGAAATACTGTAAGCGCGAAGCCCAACAGGAATTCATGACCGAACCGATTCGCAGCCCTGATGGCGAATGGATCTGGTCTGGGTCAGCATGGTTAGCAGCCCCTCCTTCGTTGGACCAAGGTGGCCTTGATGGTATCGAGATTACCGACCAAACACGTACCAGGGATGCAGTGATTCCTTCTGCTAAGGATTCTGCAGTCCCACATGTACTGCTAAAGGATTCAGCAATGACAGGAAACATTACCATCCATCAATCGAACGCTGACGACATTGTATCGGGTGTAATGGACGCCTTGGATTCGTTTGGATTGTCAAATCGTTTCGCACCTGGTCGTTTGACCCGGAACCAGTGCGGCCAAGTTCGGCAAGTTCTGGACTTATCCGAATCGCTATCCCAACAACATATCGAAATCGACCCTTACATTGACCTGCGACTCGGCGATGCTGCTGAACTTGCAGGTTGGAACGATGCGGCTCAGGGGCATTACGACCGAGCAATGAAGCACTTCAAATCTTCAGGGGACAAAAAAGGAGAAGCCCGTTCTTATCACGGACTCGGACGATTGGAAGAACGGCGAGGGGATTACAAAAGAGCAGAGCGATATGAGAGGGAAAGTCTCTCACTCGCCCGTGTTGCTGATGACCCCGAAACTCAGGCAGACGCCTTGACAGGGCTCGGTCATCTCCTTAGTCAGCAAGGCAAATTTGCAGAAGCCGACTCGATGTATAAGGAAAGTTTGTCACTCTACCGGCAAGTTGGGGACCGTGTTGGCCAGGCAAATGCTCTGAACCATTTGGGGCATATTCCTCTTGTACGTGGCGATGTTGACAAAGCAGACCGATTGTTTGAGGAGAGTTGGAATTTACACCGACGGACAGGCGACCGTTATGGTGAGGCTAAGGCACTCGCAAACCGGGCTCATGTTGCAAGCAAGCGAGGCCTTGCAGCGGAGGCTGAACGAATGCACACAGAATGTTTGGCCATCCACATTTCACTCAACGATCCTTCCGGACAAGCCCGCAGTGAGCATAACCTCGGTTTGGTAGCTTTGAGCTTGAACGATTATGATAAGGCAGAAGAATGGTTTAGGAAAAGTCTCGCCCTTCTTCAGGATATTGAGGATAAAGACAGTACGGCTGCCACGATGGGCAGTCTTGGTGTAATTGCAGTTCGCAAAGGATATGTGGTTGAAGGGGAGCGTTTGATTCGCCATGCCCATCAACTCTTTGTCGAATGTGGGCATAAGGCCGGGGAGGCGACTTCACTGATCAACCTTGCAGCCGTCGCCTCACTGCGAGACGATGTTGGTGAGCAACGACGACTTAATTCAGAAGCAATTTCTATTCGTCGGGCACTCGGTTTGCCTATTCATCCTTGGTTTATACAACAGGGATATTGACATTGAATCCTCGTTTTTTGAAATAAATTCAATCAGTGTTGAGACGATGCTCTCATATAGGGAAGGCAAGTCGGAAGCCTGTTCACCATGAAGCGAGGTTCACGTGCTTGGAAAAAAACCGGCAATCAACGTTGGAAGTGGCGCAAGAAGAAACTGCGCCGCCGAAAGCGTGCACGCCGACAAGCTAAGGCCTGATGCTCGTGATGAATGAATACATGGGAGTATAGTATAGCTTGGTAGTATCGCGGGCTCCAGTTGCACGGGAATGACGACGAGTGGGTTTGCTGAAGGTTGATGACCAACTGGAGCGCCGACCCGTTGCAATCCTGAAAACTGCCCATCTGATGCGCAGTTTCAGAAGAAATCCGCTGGGGGGGGTTCAAATCCCTCTGCTCCCACCTTTTCACAATCAAGAGTTACCTTTTTTGAAGACGGACTCTTGCGTTAACTGAGGAATCTACATGCGTCGGATAATCGCCATGGTAATGCTGGCTGTATTGATGGGTCCCGTAACGGGCTCATTGGTGACCATCGATCCAAACAAATGGACGCCTGTGACAGAAGAAGGGCTCATGTGGATGCCCGAAGGTTACAGCGAAATTGTACCCCTGCAGGAACTTCCCTCCTGGGTCGGAGATGATACACCATGGTGGGAACGAACCACTCTGGACCTCAACCGAAACTCAATTCACGATTCGTTGGAAACCTACAACGGTACCACTGGGATTGGTCTCTCATACGGCGTGGAAGTAACATCATCCCATCTTTTTGCTCTGACCAGCCTCAACCTCACGGTTATCGATGTCATTGAATCCGTGAACGCAGTCCTTTTGGGCCAAATTGACTCAAATCTTGTAAATCAACTTGCAGGAATGGATGATGTAGTTATGGTCGAACGATATGGAAACGTTGTTTTGTACGGTGATATCCAAACTCCAGCCGTCAAAGCCCGAAATTCTACTGCCTACCCGGTTGGTGCTTGGGACCTTGGCGTATCCGGTGTAGGAGTTAACATCGCTATGGTTGACACTGGTGTGGACAATGAACATCCTGGTCTGAATGAGAAGTTCATTGCAGGCTATGATGCCGTTTGTTATCTTACAACCGACCCTACGTGCTACGGTGACATCACTCGTCGCACCGATGGAACTTACGACCCAGACGACGGAAACCAGCATGGGACCGCCTGCATGGGTATGGCGGCAGCATCAGGAATTGACGCAAGCGGTACGCAAACCGACTTCTATGGGGCTGCTCCAGACGCCGACCTCATCGATGTCCGTATCGGAACCGACGCCGGTGCTGGACCGTTTGAGAACTATGTTCTCGAGCAGGAGTTTTACGAATCAGCCATGAACGGTATTCAATGGATCATCGACAACAAAGACACTGCATGGCAGGGTGCTGATGAGATGAATTACGGAATCGACGTTCTTTCGCTATCCTGGGGTATCACGTCTCATGAAGGCGGTGGTTCGGATGGCGAAGACATGCACAGTCGGATATTGAACCGAGCCATGGAGGCCGGAATTGTTGTTAGCGTGGCCGCTGGTAACGACGGACCGGATAACGATGGTTTGTCCGGAATGGGTTCGTCAAACCTCGCAATCACCGTTGGCGCAACAGACGACATCAATACGGTTGAGCGGTCGGACGATACAGTTGCATCATACTCCTCTCGTGGCCCTCGTCGCGATAATGGAGACAGCAACCCGCTCAACGAGTTGAAGCCAGAAGTCTCAGCCCCGGGGACGAACATCGTCCAGGCTGAAGGGTGCGTTACCTCAGGAGCCTGCATCAATCTTCTTGGCGGCTCCGCAGAAGATAACGGCTACACAGGGCGTGGGTCTGGTACATCATATGCTACACCCTCAGTATCCGGAATTCTTGCGCTCATGATCGAAGCGAACCCAGACCTCTCTCCTGCAGAGATGAAAGAAATTCTGAAACTAACCTCAGAGCGACGTGGAGAACCGACCGTCCCAGAGGTAGACCCGTTTTGGAACCGAGATTTCGGTTGGGGGATGGTTGATGCACTTGCAGCAGTCGAACTTTCCTTTTTCATGAAGGATAACAACCTCACAGGACAAGTTGACGTAACTTCTCAAGTTCATATCCTCGATTCATACCTCAATACCACCTCTGGCCTCTATGAGGTTCGGGGAATTGCCTGGGGTCAAGAAGGTTCAATTTCAGCGGTTGAAGGTCGCTTTGGCCAAGGCGAATGGATGCAAGCCACCTACGAAGTTGTTGAAGGTGGCCTTTCTGCTTTGCAGCGGTTTGAGTGGGTGATGGCATTTAATCCAAACGATGTGGAAAAAGGTGAACAAATCCTTGAGGTACGTGGCTTGAACAGTGAAGGTGTCTCTTCTCTACCAGTGTTTACCACGGTGCTTGGGACTGATGATGGTACAGATGAATTAAGTGGATTCTCATTCACGTTCTTCTTGAGTATTACCGGAATCCTATGCTTCCTCATTATCGTTGGATTGCTGTTCAAGGCCCGAGCTGAAGAACCTCTTCTCCTCATTGGGTTTGAATCAAACACTGAACATCCACAAGTTCTTGACGCCGAACTGGTGCTTGACGAACCCTCTTCTTCAGAGGATAATGCATCGTCATAGCGATTGCATTCAAATGCGATACGGGAGTCGGATTACCATGCGGACATACAGCGATAGGGCTTTGGCCATCCAACCCACTGGGGTTCGCAAAATGTTCGATCTTGCTGGAGACGATGTGATCTCGTTCGGTTTAGGAGAGCCAGATTTCCAACCCCCTCGGGTGGCTATTGACGCTTTTTATCAGGCGATGCTGGACGGGCATAACAAATACACCACTACTGCTGGTATGCCTGCTCTTCGTCAAAAAATTGCAGCATCATGGGAGCCCTATCAAGCAGGTATGACGGATGCAAATGTTTGCATGACCATGTCGGGTACAAACGCTCTTCTCAATTTGTTCATGACGATCATCAATCCGGGTGAAAACATCCTTCTGCCCGAACCTTATTTCCCGCTCTACGGGCCTGACGCAACCCTCGTAGGGGGAGAAAGCAAATACTATCCATGCCTCTTCGAGAATGAATTCGTTCCAAAAGTGTCGGACCTTGAAACCCTTGTTGACGAAAATACCGTTGCTATTCTCTACAATTTCCCGAGCAATCCAACGGGTGGTACTCTTGACGAGCATCAACGTGATGAGTTGCTTGCTTTCGCCAAAAAACATGATTTGTGGATTATATCCGATGAAGTGTATGACCGAATCGTTTTCGAAGGAACACACGTTTCCTTCATGGGAACTGACTACGATAAGCTCATGGTCGTCAATTCATTTTCCAAAACCTTTGCAATGACTGGGTGGAGAATCGGCTACATCATCTCGCCTAATATTGAAGCGATGAAGCAGGTCATTAAGATCCAATATTACATCTCCGCCTGCTCAAACGATGCCATGCAATATGCAGTACTGGAGGCTATGGAAAAAGCCAACGATTACCCCACAATGATGGCTGAAGAATTCAAACAGCGTTGCGACCTTATTGTTGACCGACTTAATGCCATGCCAGGTGTTGAATGTCAAAAACCCAAAGGAGCGATATACGTATTCCCCAGGGTTACCGTTGATGGAATGAACTCTCAAGAAGTCGCCATGGAACTGCTGAAAGATGGTGTTCTTTGCTCACCTGGAAGCGCCTTTGGGCCTTCCGGTGAAGGACACCTTCGTTTCGCTTACACCATCAGTCAGGCTGATATTTCAAGAGGAATGGACAAGGTAGAGGAGACGCTTCTTCGCCTTCAAAATGCGTGATGGTGGTTCCTGTGTCGATGATTGGTTCCATCGTGATGTTCTCCATTGGAGGTGTCATTGGACACATTGGCCCTCGTCTTCCAACGCTTTACATGACTCGTGCAAAGGGGTTCAACGTAAACTTTCCACCCCACCCACATCCGATCCCCCTTTCTCCTTACCTCACTCAGCGCGTTCTTCACATGCGTTCCTTTTACTGGTCCAGTATGGTCTTGGCAATCATTACACTTATCTTTGGTGCAGTGAGTTTGAAATGGGGTTCTGCACCATTTGGTTTTGGATTGTGGGTTGCCACAAGTTGGATGGTTCTCTCCCGACTTCAAAATGCAGTTGGCGGTACGGGGGCTCCATGGACGCGAGAAATTGCCTATGGCCTTCAAAAAATCATGGACCAAGCGGCTTCCAGTGACGCTTGTTGCGATGATGCTGAGCCTGTTTGGTTGCCCGGCGAAATAGCATGTTCTGAGTGCGGCATGATGCTTGACCCTCGTCCACGTCCTGATTTGGGTCGACCTCGTAAGGATGGGAAGTTGATGGGTTCACTTCGGATGTTGATCTCTGATGGCTATCCGTTGGCAGCGCCTCCTGCAGTTGACACAACTTCTGAAGAATAGACATTTTTCTCATTCCTGAAGGGGAACCTTTGAGATGAAGAGGTCAGGGTTCTAACTTATGGCGAGGCAAACCACCGTTGGTCCTCTTGCGGCTCGCCTTGTTCTCACCCTTCAATTGGTGGCTCAAATCTTTCTTACACCTTTGGTTGCCTTCGCATTAACTTATCTCCTCGGGTTCAATATCGGTGGAGGGCAGCTGTCGATTAAGGTTGATGTCAACATGATTCCTTGGATCGGTATTGCCTCTCTTTTCTATGGTATGTTAGCCCTCCTCCTCGCACTGGGAATGGGCGGATTTCTTCCAAACACAGTCATTGAACACGGTGGTTGGAGGCATGCGATGGGATTGTCTCGAAATGCTCGCAATTCAACCAACCGTTACTTGACCCGGAAAAAATACATGTCCTCCTCTCATGGCAAATTGTCCCTTTTGGTCCATGACCGATATCAAGAAGGCCATACTCTGTGGGCCATTCGTGGCTCGCTGGTTCTCCTTGCAGTGCCGTTTCAGGTATTGCTTGCAACGATTCCGCTGGCCTTGGTGTTGCTCTTTCCTCGGGATTTGATTCATCAAAACCGCCAATTGGAACTCGCCCTCTTGCTGTATGCAATATGTTTGTTCTGTGCAATCCGCATGTTTCCATATTTCGCTCGAAAGTACATTTCAATCGCTTCTTTGGCTCGTAAATTCCTAGGGGCAACCATGAAAATCACATGGATATTTCCAGTATTCCTTCTTTGGTCAATGGGTCAGTTTTCGACCTGGATTGTGCACCGCTGGATGGGCAAGGACCTCTCCTTGAACATACAATTCGAAAAGGAAGTGTTTGAAACCTTGATTTCAGCAGGTCCGATTCCTGAAACTTCCTTCCTCAATTTACTCACTGCTTTGGCGGTGATGCCTATGGCTGCCTTTACCACGCTTGCAGTGCTAGGAGGGGGGGCAGGTTCGCCTCCTGAGTGGATGCGAGGTATTGAATCGGATGAAGATGAAGTACAGGAGCAAACTGCAGTTACGAACTCGTTAGTTAACCGGCTTGCTGCGGCAACCGATGCGACAACTCATACTCCTTCTGTAGTCCAACAAGTGATTGTCCCTGCAGCACTTCCACACGAGACGGTTCACCATTCAGAGGTCCAATCGCCGAGTATGTTTCAGGAACCTTTGTCACCGTTAGATGGTCTTGACCTCAGCCTCTTTGAATCCGAATCGGATTTGTCTGCTGATGGGGTGGAGTCTCGAACGCCCCCGTCTCATAATGATGCTGTAATCCGTGGATTTAATCCAAGCAATGAACCAAAGTGAACCCTGAAATCTTATCTTAGCATCCGGACCAAAAGAAGGCCACCTTCTTATGCTCAATCCTGTTGGCTCACAATGTTGATGAATATGCGCCGAATGACTCCCTATACTCTTGTCATCTTGATGCTCCTCCAGTCCTTTGCTTTGATGGTTGCACCTCCTGTAGAAGCAGCATCGGGTCGTGGCGGAACCAATGACGACTACACCGTCAAAACCATTTCCCTTGGAAACTCCTCTAAAATGGCCTCCCAATGGATTCAATCTGATGGTACCGTCATGGATTACATATTTGTTGATACTGCCATCGAAATCAAAGTTACGGTACAACGGTTTGGGACGGGTGCAATCGGTGAATCCGCTCCAGTTATGCTGGAAGTTATCCACCCCATTGGTTTCATCATGGAGACCTACACGTGGAATACTGGCCCTCTCACAGGAGGCCAACAAGATGTCTATTCTATGTCGTGGACGCCTACGGCAGCCCATTCCATCCTCAACACGACTACCAACGATTTGACAGGAGGCCTCATTCTTCGGGCGACAGTTGCCTTTGGTGATGATTCACGAAACGAGAACGACGTAAAAGATGAAACTGTGCCAATCGCAATTACCTCGGATCTATTTGACGGTACTACGACAGGAGATTCGACCTTCTTCTCTGGAAAATACCCCTCTGCTGGTGGCGGAGCAGTCGCTGCTGGTTCATGGGTGACCGACAGCGGAGCAAGTGCTGCAGGCACGAAGCATTGGCGACATTCTTCTGAAGGGAGCAACTATCCATCCAACGCAGAAGCAACCCGTTTAATCAACGGCCACCTGATGACCGGCCAAACATGTGGAGTTGATTCGGTTCTTGACGGCGAAATTAGCAACATCTACTCACAATACCTGTGCAGGTCTTTGTTCTACTCAAACGAATATGTGTCCAGCCAGTATCACATCCAAGCATGGGGCAGCATGAGCACTGGCGACTCAGTTTCTCTTGAATTATGGAGAGGGTCCGGTAATATCAACGATGATTACGAATCCATTTCTTGGGATATTTCTCAAGGCAATCCAAGTGCAGCGCCAGGACAATGGACAAACATTTCTTGGGACCCACAAGAATCGTGGATACAGATCCCGAATTTGGCGAATCCAGATATTTTCCTCGGAGGCAACTCTTACTCCTTCGGGCTGCTGTTCAACTCAGACTCAAGTTCAGCGAGTGAAGGGTTCCACGTAGACGACATGATCCAATTCGGTGTAAGTAAGGTTAGCGACTACACGGTTGACTTGCAATGTGACAATCCAAGCAGTGGTGGCTACACCATCGCTCCAAACCAAATGGCAATACTCCAGTGTTCATTGACTAACAACGGATATTCTCCAGCCACGATTCGGGTGGAGACCAACGTGACTAACGATTCATGGATGGTTCCGTTCCCGATTATTCGCATGGACATCGAAGGAAGCAGCAGCCACGGTACGAACGTCATCATGCCGGTTCTGGGCGCTGGTGATACCATTGAATTCTGGGCCAACCTCACCGTTCCAGCCGGAGCAGATGTTCAACAACAAACATGGAACCTATGGCTCAGCGATGCGAGCAGTGCTCAACTTGGGGAAAAGGCCCGTCTTGAGATGGACCTCGCAGTTAGCGAACAGTTTGGTGTTGCTCTTACCTCGACCGTAGGTTTGCTTGCAGCAACGTTTGGACCCGGCGAATACGGTACCGTTGACTTCCGACTACAAAACACAGGAAACAAAGACGCTGCCTTCAATCTCGTCACCTCTTTCTCAGATACAAGTACTCCTGGTGGTTGGTCTGCTACTGTTCTTAATGATACAGGAGTCATTCTTCCAAACCCGATTACACTGGTTAAGGGTGAACGCATTGATTTGACGCTCAACATTACGGCACCTGAACTTGCTCCACCGGGGCCAGTCTCATTCAACCTACGAGCAACATGCCCTTCATGCTCAACTCCTCTCTTCGGTACGGACCAACTTGTTCGCAACATCGAAGTTCCAGTCATGCGTGATGTTCAATTGGAAACAGAAGAATACTCCTTGACCGGCTCTGCTAACGGAAACGGTCGTTCCGTTATCGTCAATATCTTCAATCTCGGAAATGACGACGAACAGTATGACTTGAGCATTGTACAAAGCAACTGGAGGCTCCAAGCATCCCTTCCAGCAACTCAATCTCCAGTTCTCGATGCTTGGGATGGAGAAGGGGCCTTTGTTCTGCGACTTGCTATGCCGGTTGGTCTTACTCCAGCCCTCTACACGGTCAAGGTCATTGCAACCAACGTTGCCGACCCCAGCGTGTCAACCTCGATTGACATCACTGTAGACATTCTTGAAACGGCTGCAGTCTTCGTATCCGATGAAGATACGGGGCAATCATACATTCCTGGCGATCCCGCTCAAACCATGGCCTTTGAGGTGCGAAACGATGGTAACAGTGCCGACCGCTTCGATATGACACTTGACATTCCAGTCGGTATGCAGGCTAAATTTACCAATCTTGTTAACGGCCAAACTACGGAGATTGATATTGGTTCGAGTTTCAACGTGACCGTTGAGTTTTCCTTCCTTGCCGGAGCAGAAGGCGATTTAACACTCGGCGTCATTGCCACAAGTGCATCGGATGACACCGTCAGTGCAACCGGTGAGGCAACCTACCTGGTAGGGTCACAAAACTGGTTGAAGATTTACACCATCCAACCTGTTTCCATCAACGAGGAGGGTGAATATGAAGTCACTGTCCGAGTAAAGAATCAGTATACTACCGCACAGGTCGTTGTCATTGAATTGGATGATTCAGAAACCAAATCTTGGTTCCAGACCAAGATAGACCGACTGGACCGAGACTTTTCTTTGGGCTTGAACGAAGAGCGAGAAGTAACGCTCACCCTCGAAGTGACTGAAACCACATTGAAGAATCTCAATTCAGAAGTCT
>Ga0233444_10002614_pt1 | contig 18782 bp, 12 predicted proteins | sample SI_124_October20_6_FD_182792 | JGI IMG/M metagenome (GOLD analysis project Ga0233444, IMG submission 182792) | Seawater microbial communities from Saanich Inlet, British Columbia, Canada - SI_124_October2016_10_MG | ecosystem: Environmental > Aquatic > Marine > Inlet | place: Canada: British... | reverse complement strand
CAAGCGCCTATTTCCCTGTCGCCGGAATTGGGTGCGGGTTTTCAGGGTAATCCCGGTATTCAGGTTCATCGTCAGGGGTTGCAATGGGCGGTGAACGCACAGATTGAATCTGTCACTCAAAATAATACCTATTTCACCATTGTCTCGATCTGTGTGGGTACCCAAGTCAGAATTACTCATCGTATCGGTCTGGATATTGATAGCGATATGCTTATCGCCAGTACCGAGTTGTGTAATCTCGGCGATAACAATCTGTGGGTAGAGCAGTGCAATGCGCCCAGCATTCCATTGCCCATGGACCATAATAAAATTATGGGTTTTCAGGGTCGCTGGGCCAATGAATTTCAGCGCCATTCAGTAGACCGCTTTATGGGTACCTACCTGCGAGAAAATCGCTCCGGCCGCACCTCCCATGATTCATTCCCCGGCGTAATTATTCATACAGAGCATTGCACCGAAAGTGCTGGCCATGCCTATGGCTTGCATCTGGGTTGGAGTGGCAATCATCGCATTCGTATTGAAGAGCAGTTTACTGGTCGTGCCTATGCCCAGCTGGGAGAGTTATTTTGTCCCGGCGAGCTGAGCCTTGAGCCCAATAAGTCCTATTGCTCGCCGGTGCTCTATGGCGCCAGCACTAATAGTGGATTGTCCGCACTCTCAGGCTGTTTCCACCGCTATATTCGATCAAAGCTAACCGATGCCCGTATGGCCGGTAAATCCAAATCTGTGCATTTTAATACCTGGGAGGCCATGTATTTTGATCTATCGTTGCAGCGGTTAAAGGCTCTGGCTGACAGTGCCGCCCAAGTGGGGGCGGAGCGCTTTGTGCTGGACGATGGCTGGTTTAAAAACCGCAAGTCTGACGGTGCCGGGCTGGGGGACTGGTTTGTGGATCAGGGTATTTTCCCCGATGGTCTGAGTCCTTTAATTGACCATGTGCAGGCTCGGGGAATGGAGTTTGGGCTCTGGATTGAACCGGAAATGGTCAATCCGGATAGCGATTTATATCGCGCCCACCCGGACTGGGTGCTGAGTGCAGAGCCCGCGCCTGTAATTCTTTCAAGGCATCAACTGGTGCTGGATCTAACCAGATCCGAGGTTCAGGACTATCTGTTTGACTGTATTGACAAGCTATTGTCCCAGTACCCAATCAGCTATTTAAAATGGGATATGAACCGGATTATCAATCAGCCAGGGGATGCTCAGGGACGGGCGGTTACCCATAAGCAGACAGTGGCACTGTATAAATTGCTGAGCCGAATTCGAGGGGCCCACCCGCAGCTGGAAATTGAAAGTTGCGCTTCCGGTGGTGGTCGCGCAGACTTTGGCATACTGGCTTATACCGACCGTATCTGGACCTCGGACAGCAATGATGCCCTGGATCGGCTGGCCATCCAAAAAGGGTTTTCAATGTTTTTCCCGGCGGAGTTAATGGGTGCCCATGTGGGCCCTAAAGATTGCCATATCACCGGGCGCAGCATCAGTATGGCCACCAGAGCTGGAGTGGCAATGTTTGGTGATATGGGCATCGAAGCCAACTTGCTGGATATGGATGCCGAGGAAAAAGCCGAATTAGCCGCCGCTGTGGCACTGCATAAGCAGCATCGGCAGTTAATTCATAGAGGTGATCTGGTGCGTCTTCAAACACAGCAGTTTGAGAATAGTTTTGGGGTTGTTGCTGCCAACAGGGAAGAGGCATTATTTTCCTATGGGCTGCTGGCCAGCTCCCCCAACACTGCCCCGGGCCGGTTGCACTTTCGCGGGCTGGATGCAGATCAGCTATATAGAGTGAATATTATCTGGCCCCTGCAACCCAGTAGCTCATCTGCTTCTATTCTGGAGATTATTAATGGCTCGGTTATCAGTGGCGATGCGCTAAAAAATGCCGGGCTGCAGTTACCTATTATGCAGCCCGAAACATTATTAATTTTCCACCTCCAGCAGAGCTAGATAGCCTGTAGGCCAATAAACTCTGCTCTATTGCCCAATACCAAACGATTGATGGTCAGCGCCAGCCCGACACAGATAAAGAAAGTGAAAAACATCATATGGATATAGTGCAATGGCATCCATAGCCAGATAAAGCAGGCATAGATCAGCACACCAAAGATCACTGCGGCAATGGCTGCTCTGTAGTCCACATTCTTAAATAGCAGACCCACCGCAAAGCAGGCCAGAATCGGCATGCTAATCAGACCCCAGAGTTCTTGAAGTAGATTAATAATGCTATCGGACTGGGCATAGACCGGCACCATGGCCACCGCAATCAAGACAAAAATACTGGTGGCTATACCGCTGAGCACCCGGACATTGGGCTTGTCATTAATATAGCGCTCATGCAAATCGCAGACATACATGGCGGCAGAACTATTTACCATACTGTTAAAGGAGCTCAGAACGGCAGCCGCAATGGCCGCGGCAAAGACACCAGATAGCCAGCTGGGCATAAGGTCACCCACAATGCGGCCATAGGCCTGGTCGCCAATATCCCCATACAGTTTAAAAGCAACAATGCCAGGGATAACCACCATGGAGGGTATAAAGATCACGCGAATAAAGGCAGCGGCATAGACGCCTTTTTGTGCCTCTTGTACCGTGGGCGCAGCCATGGCTCGCTGGGTAATAGTCTGGTTGGTGCTCCAGTAGAAAATCTGAATCAAGAACATACCAGTTAACAAGGTATGCCAGGGCACCGGCGAGGCACTGTCGCCAATCAATGTCAGTCGCTCGGCGGGAATACCACTAAAGTCAAAGTCGATAGCCTGTAGAGACAGCACCACAATCAATAGTCCCATCGCCAGCACCAGCACTCCGCCATAGGTATCGGATACAGCTACTGCGCGCAGGCCACCCAGCACAGAATAGGCCGCGCCCACCAGGGCAAAAGCAACCGCAATGGTGAGCAGATTAGCGTCGATGCCAGTCATAGAAATCATAAATAGCGCGCCGGTATAGATAACCGCAGGCTGAAAGACAAACACATTAATAAACAGAAACATGGTGGAGACCAGTGCGCGCACATGTTTACTGTCGTAGCGCCGCTCCAGCAGCTCGGTGGTGGTGGTGCAGTTATTGCTGTAGTACACCGGCAAAAATATCTTGGCCAGTACCATTAGCCCCACAAAACCGGCAAATTCCCACAGGGCCAGCAATAGCATTTGGTTGCCATTCATGCCCACTAGCTGATCTGTACTCAGGTTGGTAAGGGTAATGGAGCCAGCCACAAACACCCAGGTGAGCCCACCACCGGCAAGAAAGTATTCTTTATTGGAGTCGGCCGAATGTCTGTTTTCGCCGCGGCATTTGATATAGGTGATCAGTGCTATGGCACCCAGGACAAAACAGAATACTGCTAGTTGAATGGCTTGCTCGCTCAAGGGAGACTCCTATTTATTATTGTTAGTTATTGGCTGGTGAGACTTATCTGTTCAGCCCCGCCACACAGTTACTCCGTGGGGCTCAATAGTAGCAGTACCCAGTATAAGTTGTGCCTGAGCGTCCAGGGGAAGTTCCCGGGGCTGATTTGAGTAGTTAAAGGCAAATAGCAGATTGCCTCTCTGGCTGACTCTGATATCGGCACCAAACCTATAGATGGGAATGCCGGCCTGCTGGCAGTGCTGCTGGAAAAAATCCAACAGAAATTCCCGGTCGGTCAATGTGCCCATATAGGTAAACCTATTCTGAGTTACCACGGCAGGCTGGTTGTCTTCATAGCGAGCCAGCACCGTTGCTTCTGTCGCATCTAATTGTTCTCGCCAGCTGCCACTCTGGTATTGTTGATTATTCCAGTTTAAACCCTCAGTACAGTCGGCACGCAGAGTCTCCACCGAGAGTACACGAATGGGAATTAGCTGCTGCAATAGCCCCGGCGGCAAGATTCCCGGGTAGCCAAACTCCGGGGTTTTGGCGCCAGCTCTGGGGCCAAAGATAAACTGGGCACTACTGGCTTGGCATTTATCTACAAAGGTCTGATCAACAATGGGCAGGCTGGGAGCAATAATCATTGAGTAGGGCGTAAAGTCAGAATCCACCGAGATAAAGTCGATATTAATGCCCAGCTCTCGCAGTGCGCTGTAGTAACTTAGCTGTACATTATTGAAGTCATAGGCTTCGCCCTGCTTTTCAATATCGCTTACCCAGAGCCCTTCGGCGCCGGTAACAATAGCCACAGACGCAGGTTGTAAAGATTGGTTGCCAATATCTAATGCAGCCACTTCTGCCATTGCCCGTTCGGCTTCTGGCCAGGCTTCGGTCTTGGAGTTATCCGGGCGCAGCAAGCCGGCATGCATCTGTTCCTGAGCAAAGGGCGCCTGCCGCCAGCGGAAGTAACAGACACAGTCGGCGCCATGGGCAAAGGCTTCCAGCGTCCAGAAGCGAATCATGCCCGGTGCGGGGCGGGGGTTATTATTGGCCCAGTTAACCGGCCCGGGTTGCTGTTCCATCACCCAGAATCCGCGGTTTAACAGGCCGCGGGTTTGATCATGGTAATAGGTGGCAAAGTCTGGATGCCCGGTGCGCATATAGGGTTGTAGCTGTTCTTTGGGTGCGCCGGTCAATAGCAGGTCAGTGCGCCCCAGAGGATAGTTGTCGTAACTGGTAAAGTCCAGGGGCGCGGCCAGAGCAAAGTTGTCTACCCCAGTTTCATTCATGGGAATAAAGTTATGGGTAATAAACTTTCCCGGAGCATGCTGGCGAATTATTTGCACCATGGGATTGTGATAGGCAATTACCTGCTCGGAAGAGAAGCGGCGATAGGCCAAGCGGTGGGCCGGGCTGGTTTCGGTGACCGCGCCTATGGGCAGTTCTATCTCGCTAAAATCTCGATATTCCATAGACCAGAACACATTGCCCCAGTCGCTATTGAGCCTATCTATACTGCTGTAACGCTGACGGCACCAGTCTTGAAATCCCTCCTGGGCAAGCTCCGAACCACTGAGGGCTGTATCATGGCAGCAGAGTTCATTATCAGTCTGCCAGCCAACCACGCCATCATGGTTGCCGTAGCGTTTTGCCAGAGCCTCAGTAATGCGTTTGGATTCGCGCAGATAGACTGCACTGGAAAAGTCATAGTGACGGCGGGAACCAAAACCTCTGGTGCGACCAGTATCCGGGTCTACAGGCAATATTTCCGGGTGCTGATCAATTAGCCATTTCGGTGGTGTAGCAGTGGGGGTGCCCATTACCACTTTAAGTCCGACATTGGTCAGGCAGGCGACAGCATCATCCAGCCAGTCAAAGTTATATTCCCCGGGCTTGGGTTCTAGTCGTGACCAGGCAAATTCACCAATGCGCACATAGGTCAAACCCAGGTCGGCCATCATTGCAGCGTCTTTGTTCCATTGCGCCTGTGGCCAGTGCTCAGGGTAATAACAGACTCCAAACATAGGGTTACCCTGTTTAATTATTTGCGGTAGAACTCAAGGCCACTGGCCCAGAGATGTTTAAAACCGGGCCAGGGATCTCTGTGCTGATGCAGGCTACCCTCATACTGCTGGCTATCATTGCGCGCTGGCAGATAGTCACATCTGGCACTATCACCCTTAACATGGCAGTCTAAAAAAGCCAGGCTCATATGCTCCAGCACCCGGTTAATGGTTTCTATATCCCAGCTTGGGTCGAAGTAATGACCCAACTCAAAGTCAGTGGCAAAGGAGGCCGCTGGTGCCGGGTGAGGGCCAATATTGTGTCGGGCATTTTTAAATAGCAGCATATATTTATCTGCGCTGCCGGTCTGCTTATAGAGCTTTTCTATCCCCTGGGTAAAACCAGAGGTATTGTCCTGATCGCCCGCAGCATAAAGTGTTGGTACGTTGATTTTTGCCATGGCCTCGGCGCTATGGACATTGTATTCCCCGCCCCAGGGAGCAAATAGCTGTACTGCTTTCCACCGCGGATCTAATTCATCACGACCGGCATAACAGGAGTTGAGGGCCAGAGGCATCACCAGAGCCACTGGAGCGGGAACGCCAAATTCCTTAAGCATTTTATAGGTGAAGTCAAAGCAGCCACCCACGGTATTTAAGGCACCAAAGCCGCCCATGGAATGACCGACAATCGCAGCCCTATCTGTATCCACAATATCCTCTACGGGAGATTTCTGCTCGGTAAAGAAGTCGAGCAGAAATTGCTGATCCCGAGCGCGGTTATACAAAGTGCTGATTATTCCTGCGGGGCGATCTTCTGGTGTCTTGATTTCGGCATTGGTTGAATCTGTATGATCTATGCCCACAACCACATAGCCATGGCTGGCCAGATGTTCCCCCAGATAAAACATCTGGGTGCGATAGCCAGTAAAGCCATGGGAGAAAAGAATTAACGGAAAATTGCCACTCTCAAGTGCTGGCGCATCGCGATAGGCAGCACCTTGGAGCTCAAAAGGCTTTTGCAGGCGAGTGACATCTTTATAGGTAGCCATTGTTCCGTCTTTGGGGGCCTGAGCCGGATACCAGACCTCCAGCACCAGAGGCCGCACGCCACTGGTAATAAAGTTGCTGGTATTGAGGCGCTTCGGATCAGTAGCTGTGATAGTGGTCACACCCACATCATAGGTGCCCGGAAAAGCCAGTTCGGGGGTGACAGGGGGCTGATCGGTATAGAGCTGTTCAGCACTGCTGGCGATGTTGCTAACCATTACTGCACAGAAAACTGCACTGAAAATTGCGGCTGTCCGCAGTCCGTTAATGATCACCTGGTACCCCTGTAAAAGTGCGCCGATATATTTTTATTGTTGCGTTCTGGGTTGACGTTGTTGTTGCTTCAGAATCGCGTTATGGTTGAGGTTATATTAAAACAAAAGCAGGCAGGGTGACAGGCTGGGATCACAGTCTGTGGCTTGATCCTCGCCAGCCGATAATAATAAGAGGTCGTCCAATGGGCGAAACAACAAAATATCCAAGTCTTGAGGGGCGCTGTGTATTTATTACCGGAGGTGCCACTGGTATAGGGGCTGCTATGGTCGAGGCTTTTGCCATGCAGGGGTCCAAGGTCGCCTTTGTGGATCTGGATGCCGACTCTGCAGTTTCTCTCTGTGCCCAATTAAAAGATCAGACAGGGACCAGCCCCTGGTTTCAGAAAATTGATGTAACTGATGTTGAGGCGCTGCAAGCCTCTATTGCAGCTGCGGTAGAAGAGCTGGGTCCACTGCAGGCCCTTGTTAATAATGCCGCCAATGATAATCGTCACTCTCCGGCAGAAGTCACGGCCCAGAGCTGGCGCGACTGTATGGCTATCAATCTGGATGCAGCGTTTTTTGCCGCCCAGACTGGAGCAGAGCTAATGGCTCAGCAATCCGGTGGCTCCATTATTAACTTTAGCTCAATCAATGCCCTACTTGGCCCCGCCAACATGCCTGGCTATGTAACAGCCAAGGCCGGTGTGGTGGGTATGACCAAAGCTCTGGCGCGAGACTATGGGGAGTCCCAAATCAGAGTCAATGCTATTCTGCCCGGTTGGGTCGTAACCGAACGGCAGCTCAAAACCTGGCTGACACCGGAAGCAGAAGCGGACTGGATGCAACAGGTGGCGCTCAAGCAGCGACTACAACCCTCTGAAGTCGCCAATTTGGCACTGTTTTTGGCGGCGGATGATAGTCGAATGATCACTGGTCAGAGTTTTACCATTGATGGTGGCAGGACCTGATGTGATGACTGAGCCTGTATTTATCGCCGGAGATTGGGGCAACAGTAATCTGCGTCTCTTTCTCTGTTGTTACAACAAGTCGGCACAGCTGGATATTTTAGCCAGCCAACAGGGCCCTGGTTGCAGCAAAATAGAGAGCAACTTTGAACAGATATTTTTTGATCTGGCGGCTGGCTGGCTGGATCAGTATGGCCCAGTGCCAGTGCTTTTGTCCGGGGCCGTTGGCTCCAATATCGGCTGGCATACAGTACCCTATTTAGACTGCCCCGCCAGCCCGGAGCAGATTGCCAAGGGCACAACAAAACTTATTGTCCGCGGCCTGGATATTTGGATTCTATCTGGACTCAAAACCCAAACCGCTCTGCAAACTGCGGACATCATGCGCGGCGAAGAATTGCAGTTGCTGGGTTGGATACTGGCCAAGGGCAAATCCGAGCCGGGTGTTGAGCAAATTGTGGTACTGCCGGGCACCCATAATAAATGGGCTCTGGTGAAAGATAATCAGGTGCAAACCTTTGTCACAGCCTTTACGGGAGAACTCTACTCGTTACTGGAGCAGCACAGTATTCTATTGACTCAGCCAATGTGTGATCAGCTGTCCACTGATGTTTTTTTGCAAGCTGTCGAACTGGCAAAAACATTGGAGACAGGCCAGCTACTCAATGCATTATTTGCCATTCGCAGCCGCCAGATAGATGGAGAGCTTAAGGCTGAGGACGCGGCTTCCTACCTCTCAGGCTTATTGGTTGCCAGCGATATTATTGGCTCAATGGGGCTACTGCAAAAGTCCGCCAGGCAACTTTCTGCAAAGGTTGCGATTATTGGCAACCAGAAGCTAAGCCATGCCTATCAATTGGCATTGGGTTCCATGGGCATAGAATCCCAAATCTGCGACCCAAATCAGATTGCACTTTCAGGCTATGAGGCCGTTTATGAATCTCTCAACAGGGATATAGATCAATGACAGAAAAGTTAGAGAGCTGGTTTGCCACAATGCCGGTAATTGCCATCCTGCGTGGTGTGCGCCCGGAGGAGGTGGTGGGAATTGGCGAGGCCGTTTACAAGGCTGGTATTGGCATTATTGAAGTGCCGCTCAATTCCCCCGACCCCTTGGCCAGTATTAAAAATCTTGCACAGGCTCTGGGTGATCGCTGTGTGATTGGCGCAGGTACCGTACTGACCGAGGCCGACGTGGTTTCTGTAGCTGCCGCTGGTGGTAAGATTATTGTGAGCCCCAACACTAATCTCGAGGTTATAAAGCAAAGCCTTGAACTGGGCCTGGTGCCGATGCCTGGTTGGGCAACGGTGACGGAAGGGTTTTTGGCCTATCAGGCCGGTGCCCGATATTTAAAATTATTTCCGGCAGCGACCTATGGCCCGGGCCATATTAAAGCGGCGAGGGCTGTATTACCTGACCAGTGTAAACTTCTGGCTGTGGGTGGCGTAGGTGCAGATATGGCAGAGCAATGGCTTGGTGCCGGGATAGATGGTTTTGGTATTGGCTCCGAGCTGTATAAGCCAGGTGACAGTGCCGATCAGGTTTATCAGTCTGCTCGGGCGGTAGTGGAAGCAATCACTGCTGGGCGCGCGCATTAAAAAGAAAAATAGTAAGAGAAATAATAATGGTAACTGCCACTTTAATAGAAACAGTCAGCGTCGAAAATGAACTTGGCGAGGGCGTGATCTGGGATGCCGCTGGTGCCGCTGCCTGGTGGACTGATATTCAAGGCAGTGCTCTGTATCGCTATAGCCCGCAGGATAAACAGCTTGATCAATGGGCCACCCCGGAGCGTCTGGGGTGTTTTGCTCTAGTGATTGACAGCGACAATCTAATCTGTGGCTTTGCCACTGGTTTTGCCTATTTCAATCCGGCAACTGGCGCTATCCAATGGCTGAGTAAAATAGAGCAGAATAATCCTGGTACCAGACTTAACGATGGTCGCGCCGATCGGCAGGGCCGGTTTTGGGCTGGCGCTATGGTGGAATCTGGAGAGCAAGGTGCCGGGGCGCTCTATTGCCTCGATCATCAGCTGCAGGTCTCAAGTCCATTGTCTGGGCTGTCAATTTCCAATGGTCTCTGCTGGAGCCCGGATGGAAAGCTGATGTACCACACGGATACCCCATCAAGGCGTATTTATCGCTATGATTTTGATACTGATAGGGGAGCTATTTCAAATCAAACAGTATTGGTGCGCACCGAGAAGGGCTGCTTTCCCGACGGTGCCACGGTAGATGCTGAAGGCTATATCTGGAGCGCCCAGTGGGCTGCGAGTCAGGTGGTGCGTTATAGTCCTGAAGGGGATGTGGATTTTGTATTGCCTCTTGCGGTTAGTCAGCCAACCTGCGTTGCCTTTGGAGGGCCAGAGCTAAATCTGCTATTTGTGACCAGTGCTTATCAGGATATGGATGCGCAGACTCGCGCGGCCGAGCCACAGGCCGGCAATCTATTTATCTTTCAAACCGATATTAAAGGTATTGAAGACCCATTATTTCAGCCAGGCTAAATACATAGGTTGTATATTTTCAGGCAATAGTTTCGGACAATACAAAACTTTAGGGACTGGTTAGTCCGAAGCGGCAGTTTAATGATAATAATAAGTGGAAGGGTAGTGCTATGCAGGATAAAAACACACAGAGTCTGGATCGAAGAAAATTAATTTCCTCACTTTTGCTCGGTGGCCTATGTCTGCCTATGGCAGCCCACACAAAAACAGAGTCTTCTCAGCATGAAAATAATGCTGAGCTAGAGCATATTAACCCCTTGCTGTGGGCAGTAGCCTGGTCAGCGACAGCGGCCGAATTTGGGGCCCTTTGTTATCAGGCTTTCAATTTGGCTACCCTCAGGGTTGAGCAAGCTCTCAAGCGGAACAAAACTGGGGGCAAGCCATTAGCTGTTATTACTGATGTGGATAATACGATAGTTCATGCGGCCAGTTACTGGGGGTACCTGATTAATAACGGAATGGACTTTTTTGATGATGCCTCATGGGATCGTTGGATACCCAGAAATTTGATCACACCTGTGCCTGGAGCCCGTGAATTTTTAGATTACTGCGATGGCCATAATGTTGAAGTGTTTTATGTTACCAATCGTAATCAAGGCGAAAATACTAAAGAGTACGCCTTAAATCAGTTGCGTTACTTACAGCTTCCATTTGCGGATAATGAGCATCTGACTGTATACAGAAATACCTCAAATAAAACGCCGGCAAAGAAAGCGATCAGTGAGTCCCATGAATTAATTTTGATGCTGGGTGATAATTTAAATGATTATAAAAGGGATTATTACGTTGATGGTATTGAGGAGCGTTATGCCTTGATGGAGCGCGATCGGTATGATTTTGGTGACAAGTTTATCCTGTTACCAAACCCTACGGACGGACATTGGGTGAGGGCAATTTTTGGTGATTCCGAACCTGCGCCTACAGACAGTAACAGAGAGATTCTAAAAGCGGCCGCAACAAGAAAAGCCTGGGATGGACGATAAATTCAAGTCTCAGTAATTGGCCCGCTCTCAGTGAGGCGTTTTGATTTAATTGGTTGTTTAAATGTTAATAAAAAAAGGGGTGCCAATTGGCACCCCTTTTTGTTCTTGCAGATCAGCGCTTGCACGCTGACCTTCGACTAATTAGCTGTTTAAAGCTTCTTAGAAGTTGTAGCTGTACTTGGCATACCAGAACGCACCACTAAAGCCCATTGGAGCAAACTGGCTATACTTGTTACCGTACGCAGCTTCGTCGTGCAATGTGTCGCCTGCTTCGTCCAGTACGTTGTTACCACCAACCATAATGGTTGAGTTTTCGTTGAGGTTATAAGCAACCTCAAGGTCAACTACTAACTCACCTGAGTAATCCAAACCTTCGTTGCTATCATACCAATCGCTGAAAGAGCTAACTCGGGCAAGCATTCTCCAAGAGTCCATCATGTGATTAGCAGAGAGATTCCAGCGAGTATCTGGGGTCATGGTCTCGATTTCACGCTCACGGTCAGCATCGATAGTGTCACCACGGCTGGTAATATCAGTCTCAGTCTTGTTGTAGGCTAAGTTCCAGTCGGTAGTTCCACCCATCCAGTCGGTGGACGTTGAAACAACTAAATCTATACCACTAGTGTTGGTTTCAAAGTCATTGGTGAAGAATCGGAACTGTGACATATCTCCCGCACCAGGAACGTTGTCGGCCTTAAGTTGGTCGATCTGTGCTGTGGTTAATTTGACATCTTTTGAAAGATTCAAACGATCTTCAACATCAATATCAAAATAGTCCAGAGTGATATCAAATGCTCCGACAGTGGCGTAGATACCAAAAGTCATATTGGTTGAATCTTCTGGTTCCAGTACCGCACCACCATAGAGCAGAGCAACCGGGCTTGTAGACGGAATAACACCTTTGTTTACGAGCTTGCCAGTCGTATTGTCGATCAGCGTAGAGATATTAGACGCATTAGACTGACCTGGAGTTGGTGCTTTAAAGCCCGTGCTGTAAGTGGCGCGAATACCTGCATCTTCAGTTAGATGATAGTTTGCACCTAGCTTGTAGTTGCTTGTAGTACCGAAGTCATCAAAGTCCTCAAAGCGGAACGCCGAAGTCAGCAACAGGTCATCCGAAGCATCCCACTCAGCTTCCAAGTACATAGCATAGTTGCTTCGATCGAAAACGCCTGCGATGCTTTTGGAGAAACCAGGGAATCCGTTACTAGAAAGGCTGAACCCTTGATCTTTGTATACACCAGCGGTTGATGACGGCTCATCTCCGGCCCCGATTGTGAATTCTTCTTCGCGATACTCAGCACCAAAGGCTAAATTCACAGCTTCACTTACGGCGTAAGTGAAGTCAGCATTGAAGGACGTCTCAATCTGGCGATAAGAACCTGGATCAAAGTCACGCGGAGTGTCAGCACCCATACTTGCATTCACAGTATTATTGATGAAGAAGTCAGCTTCGTTTTTACCGTAGTAAGAACTCACATCCCAAGTCATCCCATTAGCCATTTCCCCTTTTAAACCGAAGAGGAATGCTTGGTCGGTAACAGTACCACCGAATCTAGGTGTAAAGCCTCCAGGAATGGTCTCATTGAAGTTGAAGCAGTTATCATCAGCTTTCAACCCTGTGATTGCTGCTGCTAAAGCTGCTTTCGTAGCATCAGTTTCACGGTCTGAGTTTACCTCATATGCGCTACAGTCGGCGCCATTGATTGCGCCCACGAGCAACTGATTGAAATCATCATCGTCATTATCCTCACCTGGCGTACCATTGTCATTGGTGCTAGCGTAAACACCGCCACGATTTGTTGGATTACGGAAGTAAAAACCACCGTCAATGTCTCGTGTGGTTGTGTTCGCATAACCATATACTTCGGTGTTATTGCCAAGATCAGCGCCAAAATTGATAAATAACTTCATGTCGTCATCAACGTTTGGACGACCCCATTTCATGGCTGGTTGCGGCACACCTTCGTATCCATCTGCAATGAGTGTCGCAGCATCAGTCCTCTGGACTGAGCGATCAGTTTCGTCGCTTGAACCAACCTCAAAGGTAGTGTTTACAAAACCATTAGAGCCAAGTGGCATGCCGAAGTTGCCTGACACATAAGTCATGGAACCATCGCCTTCACTATATTCACCGGTGCGGACTTCAATGCTGCCGCCTTCGCTTGCATCTTTCAGGTTAAAGTTGATCACGCCTGCAAGGGCATCTGAACCGTACTGAGAGGCTGCACCATCGCGCAGTACTTCAATGTTTTTCAATGCCAAGCCTGGAATTACCGCTGTATCGGGACCCTGTGCACCGTCTGAAATACCACCGGCAGACCAGAGGATTACAGAGGAGCGATGACGACGCTTGCCGTTAACCAGAATCAAAGTGTGGTCAGCTGCCATGCCGCGAAGGCCTTGTGGACGAACCATCGTTCCCGCGTCACTGATTGGCTGATCGTTTACGTAGTAGGAAGGTACAGAATTTCGTAAAAGGTTGGTGACGTCTACATCGCCTTGGTTGGTCAGCTCTGATGCACTGATAACATCAACAGCAGCCACAGAATCGGTTACAGAACGGGCTTTTGCGCGAGCACCAACAGTAACAATCTCTTCAACCATTTCGTCAGCTGAGATAGCGGCAACAGGAACCATAGTGCTACCAGCAATCACGGCTGCTGCAATGGCGTTTAATTTCCAAAAAGTATTAGATTTCATAAATCTCCCCCGAGATATTTTGTGTGTTTAAATATAAATTAAGTGTTGGTTATAGGCTTTTGATTATTATTATTTTTAATCAAATCAGAAGGGGTCTGAGCTCATAGCCACACTGATATAACGAAGACAGCTCCATTGCCCTCACCCCGCAGTGTACGCTACTTTTTTTAAAGATACGATAGTCGTGATTAGGTAACAACTAGTCGTTACATGACTGGGCGGTCAGGCTATTCACCTACGGAAATGATTTGGGTTTTAGATCTTTTTCCTGCTATTTCAGTCACCAGTTTAGGTACCAGAAACCCCGGCAGGCGGGCCTGCAGTTGTGCATAAATCTGTTTGGCTTTATCCCTGCCTACATCAAAGTGACTGGCACCCTGCACCTGGTCTAACAGGTGCAGGTAATAAGGAGTGACACCGCAATCAAACAGTTTCTCAGACAGGGCACTCAATATTTCCGCATCATCATTAATACCTTTCAATAGTACCGTCTGGTTAAGCATCAGAATTCCATTGGCTGAACATTGGGCGATACTGGCTGCCAGCTCATCATTGATTTCATTACCATGGTTAATATGCAAAACCATAACTGGCTTGAGCCTGGTTGTGGTTGCCCAGCCAAAAAACTGCTGATTAATCCGCGACGGAATCACTACAGGCAAACGACTGTGAATGCGCAGACGCTTGATATGAGGGATATTCGCGATCTGCTCGGTTAGCCAGCCGAGAAATTTATCATTGGCCGCCAGAGGGTCACCGCCGCTGAAGATCACTTCATTGATCTCTGGCATGCTACTTATATAGGCTAATGCCTGTTGCCATTGCTCTTTGCTCTGACGGTTTTCCTCATAGGGGAAGTGACGGCGAAAGCAATAGCGACAGTTGATGGCACAGTGGGGGCTGACAATTAGCAGCAGTCGATTGCGGTATTTATGTACAATACCGGGCACTGGATTGTGATCAGCTTCTTTGAGTGGATCCGGGCTGAAACCCGGCATGGTTTGCATCTCTGCGTCGATCGGCAACACCTGAGACAATAATGGGTCATCTGGGTTGCCGACCTCCATGCGCCGCACAAAGGGCCATGGCACCTGCATGGGAAAACTGAGAGCAGCCTGCTGGCTGACCGAGAGCTGTTGTGGGTCGAGCTGTAAATAATTGAGCAACTCGTCAGTTGAGTTGATGCAGCGGCTAAATTCAGTTTTCCAGTCAGGTTGAATGTCTATTGTTTTAACATCAGCTTGGGTGCTAGTTTGGCTATTAATAGGGGCTGGCTCAGTGGCTCGACTCAAAGCCCCGATTCTACGCTATTTTAAAGGCTGTACTGAAGGGCTGGAATTAATAGGTGACAATATAGAGTGGCAATAACGTGAACCGAGATGAATTTTATATGGCCCGGGCCCTAGAGTTGGCGGCCGAGGCTGGCGTTGCGGATGAAGTCCCGGTGGGTGCGCTGGTGGTGCAGGGTGATACCGTGATTGGCGAGGGTTACAACCAGCCGATCTCCGGCTGTGACCCCACGGCCCATGCCGAGATAGTCGCATTGCGGCAGGCTGCAGCCACATTGGGCAACTACCGCCTGACCGGCTGTGATCTCTATGTCACCATTGAGCCCTGCACCATGTGTGTTGGCGCCATGATTCACGCGCGTATTCAGCGGATCTGTTTTGGCGCCAAAGAGCCCCGCGCCGGTGCCTTAACCAGTCAGTTGCAACTTATGGATAACAGTCATTTTAATCATTCCATTGAATGGCAGGGTCAGGTGCTAGAGCAGCAGTGCAGTGAGCTAATCAGTGAGTTTTTTCGCCGCAAGCGCAGTCGTTAACCAAGCGCCCTACAGTGATGGCAGGGCATTATCCCAATCCACCGGGGCAGCGGCGTCCACCTCATATTCACTGTCCAGTACCGGATCCTGTCGAGACAGGGAATAGAGCTGCAGATAGGTTTTGTAATACTGAATATTGTCCACATAGAGCACCGGCTCGCCACCCCGCGCATAGCCATATTTAACCGTGGAATAGAACTCTTTTTTGCTTAGCAGTGGCAAATGGGTGCGCACATCTTCCCAGCTATCAGGGTTTTTGCCATTGCGCACAGTGAGTACCCGGGCATCTTCCAGATGGCCAAAGCCCACATTGTAGGCAGCCAGAGCAAAAAGCGTGCGGTCTGGGTCAAGGATACGCTTGGGCAGCCGGGCTTTAAGCTTAAGCAGGTAAGCTGCACCGCCTTTCATGCTCTGGGCCGCATCCAGACGGTTTTCTACTTTCATCTCTTTCGCTGTACCCAGGGTCAGCATCATCAGGCCGCGCACTCCAGTGGGTGATTTAGCTTTGGGATTCCAGTGGGACTCCTGATAGGCCACAGCGGCCAGCAGGTGCCAGTCAACACCGAATTCAGCGGCTGTTTCGCGGAACAGCGGCTCATATTTGGGCAGGCGATTTGCCACCAGTTTACCTAGGCGATGGCTATCTGAGGCGGAGAAATTTTCTGTCTGTGCCAGCAGTTGATCGGTTAGTGACTGTAGCTCCCCCGAGGCAATGTAGTCCTCCAGAAAAGCATTGGCTGCCGCCAGCACCGTGCCATCGTTATGGCTGGGAAAAGCCCAAGCAATAGGCTGGGGCTCCGAGATATTCATGGCACTGCGCGCCTTGGGATAGATATGGCGATTGATCAGGTAGGAGAGGGAGTCCACTACACTGTAGCTGATCTCGCCATCATGGACCTTGCGTATCAGATCGCTCATCTCGGCATTGTCCTGTTCCCGCCACTCCAGGTTGGGGTGCTCATCTTTTAATTTTGTCAGGTTTTCACTGTGGGAAGAATCGGCGATTACCACCAACTCGCCCTCAAGGCGGTCCAGTGATCTGGGGCGCTTGCTGCCACCGCGATAAATCAGTTTTTGAGTCACTTCCAGATAGGGTTTGGCAAAGCTTAGGGACTTGTCGCGAACCGCGGTTTTTACCAGATTAGCCGCCGCAAAATCACCCTGAGGGCCGCCCACAGAGAGCAGCAGGCGGCGCAGTGTTGGTACTACCTTAACTTCAAGCTCCACCCCGAGGCTGTCGGCAAAGGCCTTGGCCAGCAGGTAGTCAAAACCATTTTTGCCGCGGCCATCTTCAAAGTAAGTGGTTGGGCCAGGCAGTGTCAGCATCACCAGTCGCCCCTTGGCCTTAACAATAGCCAGATCGGTCTGCTGGGTACTTTTAGAAAGATAGCCGGCAAAAACCATCAGCAGCACAACCAGAATAGCCCGGTTGCGCAGTTTTCTCAGTCTGATGGATAGTTCCCGCATTATTTTTTGTGACACCTCACCCAGGCAATGCTGCAAGCTTTAATTGCATTGTTATTCAGACGCCAATAATTGTCCATGGTTTAGCGAATTCTATCTGCCTAAACAAGGTTTTTTCCTGCTAGAATACGCGCCTTTCCCAATTGACGATTTTTGAGACCAGCCATCCATGATAATCCTCAGCGGCGCACCATCTCTGTCTGACTTTCGACGTCGAAAACTACTCTCCAGCCTGCAAAAAATCGTTCCCTCTGTGGAGTCGGTGGCGGCTGAACATGTTCATTTTGCCGAAGTCAGCGAGCCATTGTCAGATGCGGAGCAGACAACATTAAAAGCGCTAATGACCTATGGCCCCAGCGAAGAGTCAGTGTCCACCGATGGCAACCTGTTGCTGGTGGTGCCCCGTCCCGGCACTATTTCCCCTTGGTCGAGCAAGGCAACCGATATCGCCCACAACTGTGGCTTAACTAATGTGGTGCGGGTTGAGCGCGGCACAGCCTACTATATAAGTGCTAATCAATCTCTTAGTACCCAGCAGTTGCAGCAATTGGGCGAGCTGCTTAGGGATCGCATGGTCGAGACAGTATTTACCGACCTCCAGCAGGCCGAGGCACTGTTCAGCCACCAGCAGCCTGCAGCCATGACCCAGGTGGATATTCTGGCCGGGGGTGCGCCTGCGCTCAAACTGGCCAATGTGGAGCTGGGGCTGGCCCTGGCAGAGGATGAAATAGACTACCTGGTTGCCAGCTTTGAAGAGCTACAGCGCAACCCATCGGATGCCGAGCTGATGATGTTTGCCCAGGCCAACTCAGAGCACTGTCGGCACAAAATCTTTAATGCCAGCTGGACCATCGATGGCGTCGACCAGCCCCATTCCCTGTTTGGCATGATTCGCAACACCAACAATCTCGGCGGTGAAAATGTCCTCTCCGCCTATTCAGACAATGCCGCCGTCGTGGCAGGCACAGAGGGCGGGCGTTTTTACCCGGATCCAGTCAGCAAAGAATATGGCTACAGTCAGGAGCCAGTGCACCTACTGATGAAAGTGGAAACCCACAACCACCCCACAGCCATCTCTCCCTACTCTGGAGCAGGTACAGGCTCAGGCGGCGAGATTCGCGATGAAGGTGCAGTGGGCCGCGGTTCCAAACCAAAAGTCGGGCTTGTGGGCTTTACTGTCTCCAACCTGCAGATCCCCGGCTATGTGCAGCCCTGGGAGCAGGATTACGGCAAACCGGATCGCATCGTCTCGGCGCTGGATATTATGACTGAAGGCCCAATTGGTGGTGCCGCCTTTAACAACGAATTTGGCCGCCCCAATATCTGCGGCTACTTCAGAACCTTTGAAGCAGACTTTAATGGCGAGCGCCGGGGTTATCACAAGCCGATTATGATTGCCGGTGGCTATGGCAATATCCGCGAAGACCATATCGACAAGCCAGAGTTTGAGCCAGGGGCCCAGTTAGTTGTGCTTGGTGGCCCAGCCATGTTGATTGGTCTGGGTGGCGGCGCAGCCTCCTCCATGACCACAGGTCAGAGCTCTGCAGATCTGGACTTTGCCTCAGTGCAGCGTCAGAACCCGGAGATCGAGCGCCGCTGTCAGGAAGTGATTGACCAATGCTGGCAGCTGGGTGATATCAACCCCATCGCCTTTATCCATGATGT
>Ga0233444_10002610_pt1 | contig 18796 bp, 18 predicted proteins | sample SI_124_October20_6_FD_182792 | JGI IMG/M metagenome (GOLD analysis project Ga0233444, IMG submission 182792) | Seawater microbial communities from Saanich Inlet, British Columbia, Canada - SI_124_October2016_10_MG | ecosystem: Environmental > Aquatic > Marine > Inlet | place: Canada: British... | reverse complement strand
CAATATTTTTTGTTAAAAATACCATATTTTTTATTGCTAATTGATTTGATATTCCATGACCTATAACAACAGCTTTGTTTAACCCAAGTATTGGAGTGCCACCATATCTTTCGTAATTAAATTGATTGAAATATTCATCTTTGATATTTCTCTTTTTTACCAATTCATATATTGCTTCTGCTTGTTTAAGAACAATATTTCCAGTAAACCCATCACACACAATAACATCTGTATTTGAATCAAAGATGTCTCTGCTTTCAATATTACCAATGAAATTATAATCATTTGTTCCTTCCATTAAATTATATGCAGCTTGGGTTAACAAATTACCCTTTGATTTTTCTTCTCCCAAATTTAACAGACTTACATTGGGATTTTTTATATCAAAAATATATTTAGCATATAAAGACCCAAGTAAACCAAATTGATATAGCACATCTGCTTTGCAATCTGCATTTGCACCCACGTCTAATAAGAGTGTTTTTCCGCCATTTATTTTTGGTAATACTGAGCAAATAGTAGGCCTTAAAACTCCCTCAATAGCCTTTACAGAATAGTAACCTCCAACAAACATTGCTCCAGTGTTTCCCGCGCTAGCAAATCCATCTATTTGATTGTTTTTGAGAGCTTCAAAACCCTTAGCAATACTTGAATTAGGTTTGTTTTTAAAACCTTTTATAGCATTTTCCTCCATTGTAATGGTTTCTTTACAATGGACTATTTTAAAATTATTTTTTTCTGTATTGTGAATAGATAGAAGATTTTCTATCTTTTTTTTATCTCCAAATAGTACTAATTCTGTATTATCTTTTTGTTCTTTTTGAGCAAGTAAAACCCCTTCAATTATTGATGCTGGAGCGAAATCACCACCCATTATATCTATGCCAATTCTCATTTTTATGAGTTTTTTTGTAGGCTAAGAATTATGAGATTAAATAGCTGTGTTTGATACTAGTTTTCCTTTGTAGTACATTTTACCATCATGCTCATAGGCACGGTGGTATAAATGAGATTCTCCAGTTTCAGGACAAGTTTTAATAGTTTGACTACTAGCTTTATAGTGTGTACGTCTTTTATCTCTTCTTGTCTTTGATATTTTTCTTTTAGGATGTGCCATTTCTTTACTATTTTAGTTTAATGTCATTTAATGCTTCCCATCTAGGATCCATTATTTCATTATTCTTATATGAATACTTTTCAATTAAATTAATCATTTCTTTATTACATTCTATATTATTCGTTGCATTAAATTTATGTTGACGCTTTGTAGGTAACGCTAAAGTTATCATTTCATAAAAATAATTTTTTAAACAGATAGTATTTTCTAAAGCATCTACAATGATTACATCTTCATTATAAATATTGTTTTCTTCTCCTTCATTTACAACGTAATTCATTTTAGAAGATATTGGAATATCAATTTTTTCAGTACAAATATCGCATGAGATATTGTTAACAGTACCTGAAAGGATAATATCCAAGGTGGTTTTATTTTCTTGCTTGTTTAATGTTGTACTAGCAATAATTTCTGCCTGTTTAATTTCAGAATTTTCAAATGTATCAAAGAACTTATCCTTAATTTCAAATGAATTACTATGTCTCCCATCTTTTATGCCGTTAAATTTAATTTCGTAGTAATTCATTAATTTAAATTTTAAGGGGCTGCAAATATATAAATTTATTAGTATTCCTTCTAATTTTCTTTAGAAGAGAGTTTTTTTATATTTAATCTACTTTGCATTATTTGATATGCAGTAATTACGGCTTGTTTAAATGACTCTTCATTTGCACTATTTTCTTTAACAATATCATATGCAACTCCGTGAACAGGAGATGTTCGAATAATATTTAATCCCCCCGTAAAATTCACTCCTTTTGAGAAAGAAAGTGTTTTGAAAGGAATTAGTCCTTGATCATGGTACATAGCAAGAATACCATCGTATTTGCTTAAATTATCTTTAGTAAAAAAGCTATCAGCTGGAAAGGGTCCCGAAACATCAAATAAAAATTCTTTGTTTAGTTTTTTGATTGCAGGCTCAATTAATGTTGAATCTTCTATTCCAAGCATACCATTCTCGCCAGCATGAGGGTTTAATCCCAGTACAGCAATTTGAGGACTTTGGATACTAAAATCTTGTTTTAAAGAATAGTTAAGTTGTTTTGTTTTTTTAATAATTTTTTCTGTAGACACTTCTTGAGAGACTTTTTTTAATGGTATATGTCCAGTAACAAATGCAATCTTCATTACATCACTAGTCATAATCATCAAAGATTCTCCTTTAAAATTTTGTTCTAAAAACTCAGTATGACCAATAAAATCCGAAACAGACTTTTTAATTTGATATTTATCAATTGGAGCAGTAACTATGGCATCAATTTTTTTTGCTTTTAGCTCTGAAGTAGCATGTAATAAAGATTCGTATGAGATTAATGCAGATTCTTTTGAAGGAATACCTAAGTGAACTTTGTGATTATAATTTTTATTTTCTAATAAATTAAGTTTATTTTCTTCTATCTCATCTAAGGAGAATATTTTTTTAACTAGCGATTTGTCAATATTTTTTTCGGTGAGGTATTCAAAACATTGTTGGTGTGGACCAAATACAACTGTTGAGAATTTTTTTAATAAATCATTTTTATTAAATGTTTTAAGAATAATTTCAAGACCAATACCATGTATATCACCAATTGATATCCCTATTCTAATATTTGAGGACATTAATTAAAATCTCTTAATATAGTTATACAATAACCTAACTCCCATAGCGGTAGCACCTTTTCCTCTATAGCCATATTTAGAAGTTACATATGCTGGCCCTGCGATATCTAAATGAATCCATGGATAGTTGGTAAATGTTGAGAGAAATTTCCCTGCTGTAATAGCACCAGCAAAATCTCCTCCAATATTTTTTATGTCTGCAATGTCTGATTTTATTAAATCATCATAATCTTCCCAAAAAGGCATTTCAGCTAATCTTTCGTGAGTTAAATGACCAATTTCTTTTAAATTGTTGTGATGACTGGCAGCATTTTTATGCATTGAAACAATTCCAAAGTGACCAATAGCCCTTGCTGCTGCTCCGGTTAAGGTTGCAAGGTCTATTACTAATTCTGGATTGTATTTTTCAGAATAACTTAATGCATCAGCAAGAATCATTCTTCCTTCAGCATCGGTATTTAGTACTTCTACAGTAGATTTGTTAAACATAGTTACTACATCTCCAGGAGCATAAGCATTTCCAGAAGGTCTGTTGTCAGTAGCAGGAACTAGTGAAATAACATATTTATTTAACTTATTGCTAGCAATTGCGTTCATGGCACCAATAACCGTACCCGCTCCAGCCATATCTACTTTCATAATATCCATTCCTTTAGTAGGCTTTAAACTAAGACCTCCTGTATCATAAACAATACCTTTGCCAACTAATATTATTGGTTTTTTATTTGTTGCATTTTTTGGTTTCCATTCTAAAATAGAAAATGTTGGTTCATCGATACTTCCTTGATTTACAGCTAAAAGTCCTCCCATTTTCAGAGATTGAATCTTCTTTTTATTGAAAATAGTTGTTGTAAATCCAGATTTATTACCAGCCTCTTTTGCTAATTTTGCTAGATCAGTTGCTTTGAGATGAGAAAATGGCGTATTTACAAGATCTTTGGTTAGGGTTATAGATTTACAAAGGTTATTAATCTCATTTATATCACAAGAATTGTCATTTTTAAAAATGTTTACAGTGATTTTTCTTTTCTTATTTTGTTTTGTTTTGTGATTGTCAAATGAGTAATTTGATAAAGCGAATCCTTCAGCAAAAGCATAGGTGTTTATTTGCTTTCTTTCAAGATTATCAATTATAACTTCATTTAAGAATTCAATACTGCTAAAGACTTTATCTCCAAGACATCTTAGATTTTCTAAATATAGATTAGGATTTTTTATCTCTTTTGGATTTACTATTATAACTTTTCTGCTGTATTGATTTAAAGTAATTATCTCTTGCTTATTTTTTTGCTGGTCAAGAATATATTTTATTTCATCATTACTAAGTTTTATATTAGAGATTTTAGTCTTTTTATTTGATAATATAATGATACTATCTTTTTCAGAAATTGTGTTTTTATTTTTAATAATAGTGTTCATATAATTATGTAATTTTGAAGATGTAAAATTAAGGTTTTTTATGAACAGCAAAACATTACTTAACAAGGCGTTAAAAAAAGAATTTCTTTCAGCTGAAGAAGGTATTTTTTTGTTTAATAATGTTCCAACTGCTGAGTTGATGTGGGTAGCAAATGAGCTTAGACAAGAACTAGTTCCTGGTGAGCTTGTTACTTGGCAAATCGATAGAAATGTTAATACAACTAATGCATGTAATGCCAATTGTAAATTCTGCAACTTTTTTAGGCATCCCAAGCATGAGGATGTATACATTACAGATATACACACATATAAGATAAAAATTGATGAGACTATTAAGTATGGCGGAGATCAATTGCTTTTACAAGGAGGTCACCACCCTAAACTGGGGCTTTCTTTTTATACAGATTTATTTCAAAAACTCAAGAGCCTCTACCCGCAGATTAAGTTGCATGCTTTAGGTCCTCCTGAAGTTGCACATATATGCAAAATAGATAATATTTCTCACGAGCATGCTCTTTCTGAATTAAAAAATGCAGGAATGGATAGTATGCCTGGTGCTGGTGCAGAAATTTTAAGTGATCGAGTTAGAAGATTAATATCTAAAGGGAAATGTACCGGAAGGGAATGGCTTGAAATTATGAGAGTAGCACATAAGTTAAACATAACTACTTCAGCTACAATGATGTTTGGCCATGTAGAAACTCTAAAGGAAAGATTTGATCATCTGGTAGATATTAGAGATGTCCAAAACGATAAGCCTAAGGGTTCTAAAGGATTTTTAGCATTTATACCATGGCCTTTTATGGACGATGGAACGCTGCTTCAGAGAGTAAAAGGAATTAACAACGAAATAACTTCAGACGAATATATTAGGATGTTAGCTATTTCTCGAATTATGCTTCCAAATATTACAAATATTCAGGCCTCGTGGCTAACAGTTGGTGCTGGAACTGCTCAAATATGCCTTCACGGGGGGGCAAATGATATGGGTTCGATAATGCTTGAGGAGAATGTGGTTTCTGCCGCTGGCGCTCCTCATAGATTCACCTCCGAAAGTATCCAGAATTGTATTATCGATGCTGGATTTAAGCCTCAGTTGAGGGATCAACAATACAACTTTAGAACTCTCCCAAAAAATATAGAACAACAACTAATAAACTATTAATATGTTTACAGGAATTATTGAAAATAAAGCCCTTGTCGTTGGTATTAAGGAAAATAAAAAAAATTTAGATTTTCTCTTTAAAACAGAAATACTTCCTCAACTTAAGGTTGATCAGAGCATCTCGCATAATGGAGTTTGCCTTACAATAGCTGAAATTTTAGAGGACTCTTATTTAGTTAATGTAGTTAATGAAACTTTAGATAAAACTAATTTTAGTTCTTTAAAAATTGGAGATAATGTAAATATTGAAAGAAGTATGCAAATCAATGGAAGATTAGATGGGCACATTGTCCAGGGTCATGTTGATCAAGTAGGAGAGTGTACTTCTATTAGTGAGCAAGGAGGTTCTTTTTTGATGTCCTTTAAATATGCTAATCCATCTGATGTAACTGTAGAAAAAGGATCTATTTGTATAAACGGGATTAGTTTAACAGTTTTTAATTCTATGCCAACCTCTTTTACAGTTGCTATCATTCCATACACATGGGAAAATACAAATCTAAAAGATATTAAGATGGGTGATACGGTAAATTTAGAGTTTGATATTATTGGAAAATATATTTCTAAACTTTATTTTAAGTCTTAATTTTTTTCAGAGATTTGATTTTTCTTGGTTGAAAATCTAAAATTTAACCCTAATGTAAATTGTGTTTTTGATCCAATTTGTACTCCATTTAAATTCTGATATAAAGGAATTTCATATGTAGCAAAAAAACTAAATGTATTTAAAGAATAGCTTATTTGAGGAATAAAAAACAACTTCCTACTTCCAGAAGATGCTTCTAAATCCTCGCTATTCCATACATTTCCAGCATCTAATTTTTTAATTAATTCTGCTTTTAGTTTCATGGTTAAAGATAATTTATTTTTAAAACTTTTGCCAGCATAAATTGCATAGCTAGTATAATCTCCGATTTTTTGATCTAATGAATTATAACCTTTATTAATATGTAATATGTTAGCAAATACTCTAAATTTCCTCAGCTTATATTCTCTATAGAAAAAAGAGTATAGTATTAAATCATTCGCACCTGAAGATAGTTGTGTGATAGGAGGGTTGACATCCCAAACTCCTGGAATAGTTTGACTTGAATCAGTATGTGATCCTAATGGTATTTTTAAACCAATACCAAGAGTTATTTCTGATCTTGTGAAAGGTAGGTCTTTGTTATATATGTTATATCTTGGAAACACAATAAGATCACTAAAACCAGTAGAGCTTGTTGTATCTGAGAGGTTATATCCAATTTTGGTTTTATTTATAAAATATCCACTAGCTATAGAGATAGTAAGTTTTTTACTTACTCCATAATCCGTTCTAAAAAATAAATAATTACTACTTAAATTATCAAAACTTGTTAGTGATGTATCTAATTGCCCAGCAAAAAAATTATCAGAGAAGTTATATTGATAATTTAGAGAAATTTCTAATTGATTTTTAAGTAAAACTCCTGTTGAAGCTCCTCCTGCAATTGGATTGCCAGATGTTCCTGAGCAGCAGCCTTGTGCTATTAATGAACTATATGAAAATGTTAGTAGAGTAATTAAAATAAATAAGCGCATATGCTTAATACCTAGTTCAATATATTAATTGGTTTTATTTGTTCTTTATTAGAACTACTAATTTTTATGAAATACATTCCGCCTTTAAATGCAGAAAGATCTAATGTTTCGCTGTAAGACCCCTCAAGCCTAATAAGATTATTTTTTAGAATCATGCTTTTACCTAATAGATCAATGATTTCTATTTTTATTTTTTCATTACCTGAAGTTGAGTATGATACTGTTAAATTATTTTTAAATGGATTAGGGAATGTAGAAATTTCAAAAGTATTAGCTTTTGAATCATATAAACTAGAAAGCCCATCTGATAATGCATTAGAGATTGCTGTATGAACTTCTGAGTAATTAATTTTATCTTCATTCTTATTTAAATAAACTAAATGATCACTACCCCCTAGAACCACAACTTTAGGCATTCCATATGTTCCATAGTCACTCCAAGCAATATTTGGATTGGAGAAAATTGTTGAATTTGACATATTGTAATTGTTAGCGTAGTTTTCTAGAATTACACATGCAGTACTAAGATGGTCATCAGCAATATAAAAATGTACTTTTCCTGGATGACTATTAGCAAAAGATTCAACAGCATCATAAGCAGGATAAGAATAAGTTGCACATGGTCCACATGGCATAACAAATGATATAACTATAATGTTACCAGCATCTAATTCATTAAATAGATCATGTGAAACTCCGTCACAGTCATCTTCTGTAAAATTTGTAGCATATGTCTGTGCATTAACAAATTGAAGAGATAAAAGGCAAAATAATGAGGTAAGTAATTTTTTTTTCATAGCTATTGATCTATTTTTTTTCGCTCATACTTACAACAATAATGTAATGCGTCATACGCTTCTTTTGTAGCTTGATACATCTCAGTGTCATATCCAATGTCAGCAATTTCTTGCTGTATTTCTTCTAATGTTATTGATTTAGAATAGAATTTCACTTTTAAGCTTTGTTTATTAATATTCCATTTTGCTGATTTTACGCCTTCAATATTTTTGGCTGTATTTTCAATTTTTTCTTTACACATCATACATTTACCTGAAACCGAAAAAGAGTCTTTTATAATAGTATCTTTTAAAGTGTAGGAGCATAAAGAAAAAATTAGAAGTAGGTAGAAAAGTAGATGTTTATTTTTCATTTAATAAAGATATGTATTTATATTTGAATTTCAGAGAAATAAATATATAATGAGAAAAAAAATTTTATTGCTAGGTTCTGGTGAGTTAGGAAAGGAAGTGGTTATTGCTTTTCAAAGACTAGGTCAGTATGTTATAGCTGTTGACTCTTATGAAAACGCTCCTGCAATGCAAGTTGCTAATGATTTTGAAGTAATCAATATGTTAGATGGTGATGCTCTTGACGGTATTGTTGAAAAGCACAAACCAGACTTTATTGTTCCTGAGGTTGAAAGTATTAGAACAGAACATTTTTTTAAGTACGAAAAGCAAGGCTTCAACATTGTTCCATCTGCAAAAGCTGCAAATTTTACAATGAATAGAAAAGCAATTAGAGATTTAGCTTTTAAGGATTTGAAAATCAAAACAGCTAAATATAAATATGCTACCTCCTACGAAGAACTAGAATCCGCTGTAAGTTTCTGTGGGATGCCATGCGTTGTAAAGCCACTAATGTCCAGCTCTGGAAAAGGACAATCTGTAATAAAAAACAATGATGATGTTAAGAAATCTTGGGATTATGCTATGCAAGGTTCCAGAGGAGATTTGATGGAGGTTATTGTTGAGGAATTTATACCTTTTGAATATGAAATAACACTCTTGACTCTAACCCAAGATAGCGGTAACACACTATTCTGTCCTCCGATTGGTCACAGACAGGAGAGAGGAGATTATCAAGAAAGCTGGCAGCCAATGTTGATGGATGATGATTTATTAAAAGAAGCTGAGAGTATGGCAAGGAAAGTTACTTCTGCACTTGGTGGTTCTGGAATTTGGGGCGTCGAATTTTTTATAACAAAAGAGGGTGTGTTTTTTTCAGAATTATCGCCCAGACCTCATGACACTGGTATGGTAACATTAGCCAACACCCAGAACTATAATGAGTTTGAGTTACATGCTCGTGCTATTCTTGGAATTCCAATTCCAGAAATAAAACTGTTAAAAAATGGAGCTTCGGCTGTTGTATTAGCTCATAATGAAAATAGTAATTTCCCATTAATTAGCGGGATAAATGAAGCATCATTAGTTGAAAGTTCTGATTTTAAAATATTTGGAAAACCATCAACTAGAAAATATAGAAGAATGGCAGTTGGTCTAGCTTATGGAAATGAACCTACAGAGATTCTAGTGAAAAGGGCTCAACATGTTGCCTCGCTAATTAAAGTTGATTAGAATAATCTCTTATACATTTTATAATGAGACCCAATTTCACTAATGTTAAATTCAGGTCCAATTTCTTTAAATCCTAATGATTTATAGAAATCAATAGCAACAAGCCTTGCATTACACCAAACAGTGTCACAATTTTTTTTTTCAAGTATTTGAAAAGCTTTTCTCATCAATTTAGCAGCAGCACCATTTCTTCTATATTTGGGATGTGTTGCAATTCCTCTTAATCTGTATCCATTAGTCGTTTGAATATCTAAGTCGTTTTCAGGGTAGAAGGTTCCTATTGATGTTATTATATTACCAACTTTAGAAGCTAGATGGAATGTTTTATGATGTTCATCTAAATCATAAACAGTAGTTTCAATAGGTAGGTTTGGTCTTAAAACTAGATTTCTAAGTGGTCTAATTTCGGAAGCATTTACAATATGGACAGTCATATTTATATTGAGAAATCATCTACTCCAAAATAAAATTCTAAAACTTTTATTTTGAAGATATAATCATATTTAGCTTTTATTAAATCTGATTGAGCAGATTCGTATAATTGCTGAGCTTGAAAAAAATTAATACTGTTTAGAGCTCCATTTTCAAATCTTTCTTTGGCATAATTATAGGCTGTTTTTCTTGCCAGTTCTGTTTTTTTAGCGGCTTCAAATGCTTTCAATGCCCCTCTGGCATCACTTATAGATTGATTAATAGTATTTTCTAAATCTAATCTTGTCTGGTCTAGAAAGTTTTTACTTCTTAAAACATTAAGTTTTGATTTCTTTATGTTTGATCTTGCGGCAAAGCCATTAATTAATGGAATATTTATTTGTAGCCCAACACTTTCACCAGCATTTAAATCAAATTGACTTTTTAATGATGTTGGGGCATCAATAATAACTCTTGAATTATAAGAATAATATGCAGAAACAGATGGTAGTAGTGCAGATCTGTATATTTTTTCATCTTTAACAGCAATTTTAAGATTAGTCTCCGCGAGTTTAATATTATTTCTATGCTTTATAGATTCATTAATAATTTCACTTGCACTTTTTTCTAACACATTAGTTTCAGGAACATCATAGTTTTCATCAGCAATCTCAAAATTTGAATAATCATCAATCATTAATAATTGAGCTAATGAGATTTTAGATATTAAGTAATTGTTTTCTGCAACTACTAAGCTTTGTTCTGATTTTGCCAAATTTGCTTCAATTTCAAATAGATCTCCTTTTGGAATAACACCATTTTTAAATTTTGTATTAGCTATATTTAATTCTTCCTTTGCAATTTCTAGCTGGGAAGTTTGAACGTTTAATTGTTCTTTGTTAAATAGAATTTGCAAGTACGAATTAGCAATTAATAATGAGATGTCCTCTTTCATATCATCTAATTGATATTTCTTAGCTAAAAGATCAAGATTTGCTCTATGTAATCTTCGGATATTTGCTAAGCCATTAAACACATTCACTCCAACACTCATATTTACTGATGAGTTTTCTGTAGTTTGATTTTCTAGAATTCCAGTTGTTATATTTTGGGTTAATCCAGTATTCCAACTATGATTTCCGCTGATATTAAAGTTTGGGACAAAATTTCCAATTGCTAACTTTTTGTTTTCTGTAGAGTTAAGAAGATCTAGAGTTGAATTCTTAATAGAAATATTTTTTTCTATCGCTCTTTCAATGCATTCTTTAAGTGTTAGAGTTTCTTGCGCTATTGTATTTGAACTGCAACCTAATAGAAAAAACGAAATAAAAATTCTTGATATTATTTTTCCCATTTGTTTATTTTATTTGGTTTTGTTATGTTCCATACTTTTACTTTTTCATTTTCAGAAACTCCTGAAACAACTTCAACATTTATTCCGTCTGCTAAACCAAGTTCAATTTCTCTGATTTCAAATTCTTGATCTCCATTTTCTATTTCTACAAAAGGCATTTTTGTTTCTTTATTATATTGAATTACCGCCTCACTAAGCGCATTTACATTTTCTCTTTTAGCAGTAATAATAGATGCATTTGCACTGTAGCCTGCTCTCACAAAAAACTCATTATCTATAACTACTTCAGCTTCGATTTTAAACTGTACCGCACCACCTTCCTCTACTCCTTTCGGTGCTATAAATTTAAGCTTAGCTTGATATATTTTATTTTCTATAGCGGCTAAATTTACTTCTAGATTCATATCTTTTTTTAATTTGCTAACCTCACCTTCATCTACTTTTCCTTCAAAAATCATTACATTCAAATCTGCAATTGTTGCTATAGTTGTTCCAGGATTAAATGTATTTGCTTGAATAACTTGATCTCCTTTTTTTACGGGAATTTCTAAAACTGTTCCCGTCACAGTTGCTCTAACATTTGTGTTTGTTACACTTGAACCATCTGAAGAGCCTAGTTTAATAATTTGTAAATCACTTTCTGCATTTTTCAAGTTTTGTTGTGATTGATTGTATTGCAGTTCAATACTATTGTATTCTTGCTCAGAAATAATTCCTTTAGAAAATAATTTTTTACTCCTAATGAATTCTGTTTCAGAATTTACTAGTACAATTTTAGCACTTTTAACCCTGCCTTCAGCACTATTTAATGTCTGTTCGTTTGGAACTACTTTTATCTTTACTAACAAATCACCTGCCTGAACTTGATCACCCTCTTTGACTAATATTTTGTCAATAATTCCAGCAATCTGTGGTTTGATTTCTACTTCATCTTCTGGAATTACTTTTCCAGTAGCTATAATTTTAGTTTGTATAGTTTCTTTTTTTAGCTGGGTAGTTTCATATATAGTTACATCTTTTTTATTTGATTTTATAAAAAAAGATGTTGCAAATATTACACCCAGTACTAATAATCCAATTCCTATTTTTTTCATTTTTTCATTTTTAAATTTACTGTTATTCTTCTCTTAGTGCTTCTATTGGTTTAATGCTAATTGCTTTTTCTGCTGGAATGAATCCAATTAATGTTCCAAGCCCAGTCATTAGTAATAATGCTCCAAGGATAAATCTAATTGGAACTGTAGCATTTGTAAATGGGACGTCTTCTAAATTTTGAGTAGCTAAATTTATTATATACAAAATAAATGCCCCTAAAATAATTCCAATTACTCCCGCAATCAATGTTAAAAATACAGATTCTAACACAATCTGTTTTCTTATGTCATTTGGAGTTGCACCTAGAGCCCTTCGTATTCCAATTTCTTTTGTTCTCTCTTTGACTGAAATAAGTAATATATTTCCAATTCCGATCACACCAGCCAGAATAGTTGCTATTCCAATTATTAAAGAAATAAAAGACATGCCATTTGCGAAATTTTTAATTCTAGTAAATAATGCTCCAAGATTAAATCCACCTACCGCCTGTTTATCATCAGGATGAACCCTATGAATTTCTTTTAATTTTGCTCTTACTTTATCTTCAACCTTTACTATATCTACATCATCAAATCCAGCAATTAATAAGAAGCCAACATCATCACCTGTGTTATATAGCCTTTTAAATGTTGAAAAAGGCACATGAATATCTCCATCATCAGCAAAACTCCCTCCGCCTTCATCAACATGTTTATGTATTCCAATTACTTTAAAATAAATACTATTAATACTAATGTATTTTCCAATTGGATTAATATCATCAGTGAATAATTCTTTTTGTGTTCTCTCTCCAATTACACAAACTTTCCGTTCTTCATTGATGTCTAATTCATTTATAAATCTTCCCCCATCATAAATATCTTTTTGAGATACAGTAGCAAGCACAGGATAATCTCCATATATATTATAAGTTCCTGATCGTTTACCATTAGAAATATTAGCACCACTTGAACCAAAATTTCCTTTTTGAATTCTTGGAGCGATATATTCAATTTCAGGAATTTCATTCTTTAATGTTTCTACATCACTTAATTTAATACTCCAATTTCTATCAATTTTGAATCCTTTATAAGGTATACTAGTGCTTTGTGTCCAAATAAATAAGCTATTTGCTGAAATTCTTTCAAACCGTTGTTCAAACCCATTATCTACTCCTTTAGCTGCTCCTGAGAGAACAATATATAGAAATATTCCCCAAAGGACACCAATAATTGTAATCATGGTACGTAGCTTATTTTGCCCAATTGAGCCAAAAATTTCTTGCCAAGTATCTTTGTCAAAAATTGTTTTCATTTATTTATCTCTAAGAGCAATTATTGGTTTTATTTTAGCTGCCTTTCTAGCTGGTAAATATCCAGCAAGTGCACCAAAAAATATTAAAATAATTGTTGCCCAAACAGCATTAGATGTTTGGATGTATGGGTTCGAAATAAAGTATTTGTCCATCAAATTGTCTCCGATTCCATTTAATATAATCAATGCCACAACTAGCCCTAGATAACCTGATATCATTGTTATAAAAATTGATTCTTGAAGTACCATTGCAATAATACTATTTGGAGTAGCTCCAATTGCTTTTCTAATACCAATCTCTTTAGTTCTTTCTTTAACTACAAAAACCATAATATTACTTATCCCTATTATTCCAGCTACAAGAGTTCCAATACCTATGAATGATATAATGATGCTTAGTACTGATGCAAATTGTCTTGAGTTTTCTTGCTCTTCTCCAGTGTTACTTATGTAAATGCCTCTGTTATCATCTGGAGAAATAAATTTTTTCTCTTTAATATAGCTTTCTAAGTCTTTTTCAAGTATTAAAGATTCATTATAGCTCATATTTTTATCATATATAACTATCATTTGATTAATCTCATCATTATTTTTTTGAATCTTCTGCATACTTGTATATGGAACATACAGGTTTCTTTCTTCTCTGTCACCACCCTCATCCTGGAACACTCCAACAACCTTCCAACTATGGCCACTTCCAAAGATGTATTTACCAATAGGATCTTCATCTTGAAATAAATCTTCAGCTACTAATCTTCCAATAACTACATGTTTCTTTTTATTTGTAATATCCCCCTCATTTAAATATCTTCCTTTCATTATTATTGTTAACTCCGCTTCCTGATGTCCTGGTGAAACCGCTCTAATTGAATAATTATTTGATCTCTCTTTATATTTCATCTGAAAATAAAATGTATTTCTAACAACGATATCTTCAATTCTAGAATTAAACTTTTCTTTAAAATCTACTCGATCACTATTAGTAAATTTTATTCTTCTTTGCGATTCATAACCTCTATATGGAATTGTTGTTGAGCTAGGATATAATCTTATGGTATTTACTTTATCATCAGTGAAAAATGTCTTAAAACTATTTTCGAGGCCATTTCCTAAGCCAAATAGGATTATAAAAATCAAAATACCTATTGCAACAGTAAATCCCGAAAGAAATGTTCTTAGTTTATTTTTTTTGATAGTATCAAAAATCTCTTTCCAACTGTCTTTGTTGAACAACATTTAGCTTGTTTGGATATCTGTCACAATAACTCCATCTTTTAGTGTGATTATTCTGTTACACATGTTGGCAATTTCATGCTCGTGGGTAACAACTAAGATTGTCTTTCCTTCTTTATTAATTTTTTTTATTAGAGCCATTACTTCCTCTGATGTTGTAGAATCTAAAGCCCCAGTAGGCTCATCAGCAAGTAATACTTTTGGTTGAGAAGCTAGAGCGCGAGCGATAGCAATTCTTTGTTTTTGACCTCCAGATAATTCGCTTGGTAAGTGCTCAGACCAGTCCCCAAGACCAACTTTTTCTAGATATTCAAATGCTATCTTTTGACGCTCATCTCTTGAGATTCCTTGATAATATAATGGTAGTGCAATATTTTCTATGGCTGTCTTATAATTTATAAGATTAAATGATTGGAAGATAAAGCCCAAAAACTGATTTCTATATTTAGCCGCCTTTGTTTCATCAAGATCTTTAATTGGGACATTATCTAAATGGTATGATCCAGAATCATAATTATCTAACATTCCTATTATATTTAATAATGTAGATTTTCCAGAGCCAGAAGACCCCATAATCGCAACTAATTCCCCTTTTTTAATTGATACATCAATTCCCTTAAGCACATGCAGAGAATTCTTTCCAATTGCATAGGATTTATTCAGTTTTTTTATTTCAATCATATTATAATGAAAACGTCAATTTTATTAAACAAAGATAGTTGTGATATTCTAACATAACGAGGTATTCATCATAATGTTTTGTTTTTTGAGATATTAATACATACAGCTATTACATGTAAGTCCGTCTTCTTCCATTTTCCAATAGTGTCCAAGCATATCATAGTCCCAAGTATCAGCAGTGTTTTTTATGTCATAAATAAAATCTTCCATGCTATGATCTAAATATATAGAACCTTGTATAACATAGTACCTTATATATATTTATCTGATTATAGATGTGTGAAATGAATAAAAAAATACGAATTAGTTAATTATTGGTTTTTGTAAATTCTTTTTAATGGTTTGTTGATTATAGCTTTTAAATTAATTTTTTTCCACCCAATCACCATGTTCTTTAATTAAATCAATTAGGGCATCTACAGCTAGCTCTTCATCAATATTTTTTTTGACAACAGTTTTTTCTTTATAAAGAGTGATTTTTCCAGGTCTTGTTCCAACATAACCGTAGTCAGCATCTGCCATTTCTCCTGGGCCATTAACGATGCAGCCCATTATACCAATTTTCACCCCTTTTAAATGATCAGTTACCTTTCTAATTTTTGCTGTTGTTTCTTGTAGGTCAAATAATGTTCTTCCGCATGATGGACATGAAATATACTCGGTTTTTGAAATTCTTGTTCTGCTTGCTTGTAAAATACCAAATGCAGTTGAGTTTATATGTAAACTTTCACCCTCCTTATTATTATTTACAGTAATACCATCTCCAAGCCCATCAATTAATAGTCCGCCAATATCAGAAGATGAATTTAATTGTAGATATTTTGCATCTAACTGATTATAATCTTTACTTATAATTACTGGAGTTTTAATATTTCTGTTTATTAGCTCAATAAATATTCTTCTTTGTTCTGCTAAGCCATTAACATTATCAGTTTTTACTATTAAAACAGCTGTAGGGTCTTTAGTTATTTTTGTGAATAGGTCTTCACACAGATTCTTAAAATATATTTCGATAAAATTAATCTCTTCGGATAATTTATTATTATTTAAATATTCATCGGAACTTAATAGTGGGTAGCCTTCTTGATTTTTTTCCCAAAATTTAAAATTATAGATTAATCTCAGCGTGCCAGGAATTTCAAAATCAATTTTTTTATCATCCAAAAATATATAATCAGTCGCTTGGTCATTAATATTCCATTTGTCTAATGGAACTGAATATTGATAACCTAATGGGAAAAAAGATGATGGTTTAATTTTATTCTTACGTTTTAAATTTGAAATGACAATGGGTACATTATTGCCTCCAATATTTTTTACCTTATTAGTTTTTCTTCTTGAATAGTCAAATGGATTTAAGGGGTTTTTAGCGATATCCTTTATTTTTTGACTATTATTTCTGTTTGTGAAGTTTTTTAGAAGATTAAAAGCAACTGGCATTTCGTGCTCAGGAGCTTCAGTTAACGAAACTCTTATGGTGTCGCCAATCCCATCTTCTAAAAGTGCACCAATTCCGACTGCCGATTTAATTCTCCCATCCTCTGCCTCTCCAGCCTCTGTAACACCAAGGTGAAGAGGGTAGTTCATACTTTCTTTAATCATTTCAGCCACTAGCAATCTATAGGCCTGAACCATTACTCTTGTATTTGAAGCTTTCATAGAAAGAATAATTTCGTGATAGTTTTCATCTCTACAAATTCTTAGAAATTCCATTGCAGATTCAACCATCCCTTTTGGGGTGTCGCCATATCTACTCAGTATCCTATCTGATAATGACCCATGATTTGTTCCTATTCTCATAGCTGTACCGTGTTCTTTACAAATCTTTACCAGCGGGGTGAACTTATCTCTAATTCTATTAAGTTCATCTTGATAGGTTTTATCGGTATATTCAATCTCTTCAAATTTTTTCTTATCTGCATAGTTTCCAGGATTCACACGAACTTTTTCTACAATCTTAGCGGCAATTTCTGCAGCATTAGGAGTGAAGTGGATATCAGCAACAATAGGTGTGTTGTAGCCTCTTTTTAATAATTCTTCTTTAATATTCTTAAGATTTTCAGCATCTCTCTTGCTAGGAGCAGTAATCCTTACCAACTCACATCCAGCCTTTATCATCCTGATCGACTCTTCAACTGTTGCAATGGTATCCATTGTATCAGTAGTTGTCATAGATTGAACTCGTATTGGATTGTTTCCGCCAAAACCAATACCCCCAATCATTACCTCTCTTGTTTTAAATCTAGAATATGAAGTTAGGCTATTGCAATACTTCATTATATCTTAACTACTTTTTTAAGAATTTCTTCAGAATTTGTAATCACTTTTAGCATATAAACACCATCTTTTAAATAGCTTAGGTCAAGATTTTTCTTAAAATCTCCATTTATATCAAATGTGATTTTCTTTAATTGTTTGCCTAAACTGTCTAGTAAAATAAGGTCTGTTATACCGTTTGAAACACCACTTATAGTTACTTGGTTTTTTGCTGGGTTGGGATAAAAAGTCCAAGTATTAATGTCTTCTTGTATGTAACTTATACTATTATTTACTTGAAATTCATGATGTATGAATGAACCAAAATCTCCTTCAAATACTTTTAGCCAGCTAGCTCCAATTTCTCTAAATCTTGCCATTCCTGCCCCGTCATTATTTGCCCAAAAATCAATACCATCATCATCTGTATCTGTCATAACAAAACTATAACAACCATCATCAAAAATTAATGTATCTCGGTACTGGCTATTAATCATTAAGTTACCTCCACCAGCAGATTCATATGTAAGATTATTATCTCTGTCAAATATTTTCCATGAAGTTTCAGATTGATTGAGGCCAATACTTCCACTATTTGTTTGCATCCATAATGCAAAAACATTATCATAGCTAGGTGTAGGCTCAAAGGTTGAGTTGATATAGTTGTTAAAGATATTCTCATCCGTTGATAGATTAGGCTCGCTAATTTCTACATAGAATTTATTTGAGCTTAAAAGATTATCCCATATAGAAGATGGAGCATCAAGTTCAACAGTCTCTTGTTCTTCAAAATCTAAATTACCACTCCATATTTGAACTTCTTTTGTGGTTGAGCCATTAATCCAGTATTCAATTTTTAAGCTAGTTAAATTAGTTGAACCTGTATTTTTAATGATAATTTTTGGTTTACCACATGTTGGATTAATTCTTGAATATTTTACTTTATCTGTAGGGGAAATTATATCAATAACTGATGCATCAATATTGTGGTTAGGAGCCTTGTAGCTAACTAACTGTGAGCTTACCCAATAATTAGATGTTCCAGAAGCGCTTGTAACACCATAATCAATATTATGAGTTTGTCCTGGAGTTACTAATGAGGTAATATCATCTTCTCTAAGATCAGATGCTTGTCCAGGACACCATCCCGCTCTATCGTATATCCAGGTTCCACCCTGTGGATAAATTGGATTTCCACCACATTCGGTCCAAACCGGCCAAGTGTATTCTATATTACCTCCATTAAT
>Ga0233444_10002609_pt1 | contig 18799 bp, 19 predicted proteins | sample SI_124_October20_6_FD_182792 | JGI IMG/M metagenome (GOLD analysis project Ga0233444, IMG submission 182792) | Seawater microbial communities from Saanich Inlet, British Columbia, Canada - SI_124_October2016_10_MG | ecosystem: Environmental > Aquatic > Marine > Inlet | place: Canada: British... | reverse complement strand
GCTTCATATAAATAACATTCGAATTATTTATACGTTTAGAAGTGTGTGCGACAATTTCTTAATTAACCTAGCCGTCCACACTTCTCTTCTTAAAAATTTACAATTTAAAAAAGCTAAGATTTTAGTCTTTAAAATCTACACACCTCTAGCTACGTTAAAATTTAATTTCGTAGAGGTGAGCGCTGGTTTTATTACAATTTTGTTATAAGTCAAGACGTATATTAGCTAAAATACCAAGCAAAATAAGGCGTTTTAAAGCTTCCTTCATTGCAAAGCGAGACTAATTTTTGTAAAAAACAACTATGACGATTATCCAAATATTTAATAACCTTTATAAAAAAACTAATACATGGTCTTTCTCAAAAATAAGTAAATTAAAAATCTTAAATTTTAACCCTGCAATTTTTTTAGGTTTAATCGTTTTAATATCTATAGTCTTTTTTGCTTTTTCCAACTTTATCAATCAAAAAAATAAAGAAAATCAAAACAATTTAAATTTAGTTACTAAATCAAATGAGTTTTTAAATTTAACAGATTATTTAATATCAAAAATAAATAGTCCTTATGAAGAAGTGCGGTATGTAATCAAAAATAATGATTCTATAGAAAAAATTTTAAAGAAATACAATATAAAGGATGAAGATATAAAAAAAATATCCTCAGAATTAAAACAAAAAAAACTATCAAGTATATATTCTGGTAGAGAATTATCGCTAGTTTTCAAAAAATTGGAGAATAAATCTAATACAGTTGTTAATCTTATATTTCCAATTAATAATACTACTAGTGTAGAAATAAGGAAGTCTGATGAAAGTTTTGTTATAAAAGAAAATATTCTTCAACTTTATAAAAAAGAGGTTGTTGTAAGAAATGCAATAAGGAATAATTTATACAGTTCAATGATTGAAAAAAATGTTGAACCTAACATCATTGTGGAGTTTGCAAGAATATTTGGTTTTGAGGTAGATTTTCAAAGAGATATTCGTAAAGGAGATTGGTTTGAAATTTTTTATGAACGGTTCGAAGATGATAATAAAAAAGTTAGAGATACTGGAAAAATAATTTATGCCTCAATGTATGTTAATGGAGAAGAAATTAATCTTTATAATTTTAATTTCAAAAATGAAATTGAGTATTATGATATAAAAGGAAAAAGTATTACAAAATCTTTAATGAAGACTCCAATAAATGGTGCTCGTTTATCTTCTTCTTTTGGAATGAGAAAACATCCTATTTTAGGTTACAATAAAATGCATAAAGGAACTGACTTTGCTGCACCAAGTGGTACGCCAATAATGGCCTCGGGATCAGGAACTGTTACTCGCGCAAGATGGTGTGGTGGTGGTGGAAATTGTGTAAAAATAAAACACAACTCTACATATCAAACTATTTATGCTCACATGAAGAGTTTTGCAAAAGGTATTAAAGAAGGTAGAAAAGTTAGGCAAGGTCAAATAATTGGATACGTTGGTTCAACTGGATTGTCAACTGGTCCTCATTTACATTATGAAGTAATTGTTAACGGAAAAAAAGTAAATTCTCAAAGATTAAAATTACCTTCTGGAAAAATATTAAAAGGCGAAGCAAGAGAAAAATTCGAATTGGAAAGAATAAAAGTTGATTTAAGATTATCTGCTCTGAGATAATTAAATTTAATTTGTATTTTTTGATAGCTCTTGTTTTTCAATAATTTCTTCTTGGGAAAAAGATTTTTCTTCAGTTTTTGATTTTTCTACTGAATTTTCTTTTCTTTCATTTAGCTCATTAAATCTCCTTAGATAATGATCGGCATGTTGTAAATAATTTTGAGCCAAAACTGGGTCTCCATTGCTTTGCGCATCCTTAGCAAGTTGTTGAAATTTTTGCATCGTTTTTTCAACATTATGCATATTGTTCATTGAGCCATTTCTATTGAAATTCATATTGCCGTTATTATTAAGCCCACTAGAACCGTTAGAATTAATTGGCCCACTTCTTCTTCTGTAATTACTTTTTTGGGTTCTTGGTCTAAAACTTCTTCTTCGATTATTGTTCATTTTAATTATCCGTATACGTTGAAATTAAACATCTAACATTATTTTTGTAGTCTTTAATTGTATATTCAATTTTAAAATTGTTTTTTTGTAATATTTTTGAAACTTTTTTACTCTGCTTGTTTCCTATTTCTAAGGCAAGCAAACCTTTTTGCTTTAAGATATTACTTGTTTTGTAAATAACTTTTTTGATAACGTCAAGTCCATCATTTCCACCATCTAAAGCTAATCTTGGTTCATATTTTTTTATATCATCATCTAAATTTTTAATATCATTACTCTTTATATATGGGGGATTAGATACGATTAAATCAAACTTTTGTTTAAAATTGCCAGATAAAGGTTTATGTAAAAACTTAATATTGAGAGTTTTTTTTTGTTTTTTTAAATTTTTTTTTGCTATCTGGATGGCATTTTTACAAATATCAATTCCTACTCCCGAAGAATTAATTAATTCGCTTACTAAGCTTATTAGTATACACCCGCTCCCCGTTCCAATGTCTAAAATTGATAAAGGTTTATCTTTATAAATTTCAACCAATTTTTCAACCATTAGTTCTGTTTCTGGCCTTGGTATTAATGTATTTTTATTCACAAAAAAAGATTTACTCCAAAATTCTTTTTCTTGAAGTATATAAGCTACTGGTTCTTTTTGAGATCTCCTATTTAATAATTTGTTATACCTAAAAATTTGATTTGAATATATTTTTTGATCCAAATTAATTAACACATCCTCTCTTCTTTTGTCTAAAACTTTTGAAAGTAAAATTTCTGAGTCTAGTCTATGTGAAGTTATTTTTTTTTGTTTAAGATGTTTTGATCCCTGATTTAGTAATTCTAAAACATTCATGATTTTAAATTTTCAAGTTTTAAATTTTGTTCCTTTAAACGTAATTCTTGATTCATTTCCTCATGAATTTCTCCGCTTAAAAATTCATCTAATTTATGTAAAGTTAAATTAATTCTGTGGTCTGTTACTCTTCCTTGTGGAAAATTATACGTTCTAATTCTTTCCGATCTATCTCCAGATCCAATTTGACTTCTTCTATTGCTTGACCTTTCTAGATCTTTTTTTCTTTTTTCAGCTTCATAAACCCTCGATCTTAAAATTTTCAAGGCCTTAGCTTTGTTTTTATGTTGAGATTTTTCATCTTGTTGACTGACTACAACTCCACTAGGTATATGCGTGATTCTTACTGCACTATCTGTTGTATTTACAGATTGCCCTCCTGGTCCTCCAGCTCTAAATACATCAATTCTTAAATCAGATTCTTTAATTTCAATATCTACATCTTCAGCTTCAGGTAAGACTGCTACCGTAGCAGCAGAAGTATGAACTCGGCCTTGTGTTTCTGTTTCTGGTATTCTTTGAACACGATGTACGCCAGACTCAAACTTTAGATACGAGTAAATATCGTTTCCATTTACTGAAAAAATTACTTCTTTAAATCCTCCCGCTTCACTTTTTGAAATATTAATCATTTCTAATAACCATTTTTTTTTAGAGCATACTTTTTCATACATCTTAAATAGATCAGCGCAAAAAAGGGAGGCTTCTAAACCTCCTGTTCCTGCTCTGATTTCTACAATTGCATTTTTATCATCGTCAACATCTTTTGGTAAAAGAAATATTTTTAAGTCATTTTCATATTTCTCTTTTTTTAGTTTCATTTCACTTAAATCTTTTTCTGCCATTTCTATCATCTCTGAGTCATTGGATTTATCTTGTAAAATCTGTTCAAGGTCTTTTTTTTCATTTTCAAAATTTACATATTCTTTTGCAACAGAAATAATATTTCCAAGAGTTGAATACTCTTTAGATTTTTTTGCAAATAATTTTGGATCTAAATTTCCTGAAGATAATTCTTTTTCCAAGGTATTATGCTGTAAAATTATATCTTTAACTCTTTCTATAGGTATCATGTCATTTTTTTTCTTTTATTTTTTCTTCTACTAGCTCCACAACTCTATCGATAATTTTAGCACTAGGTACTTTAGTATGTGGTATGCCTGATAAATATAAAAGATTGTTGTCTTGTCCGCCGCCTGTTAGACCGATTTCAGTTTGGGCTGCTTCACCCGGACCATTAACCACACAACCAATTATAGATAGGTTAATAGGTTGTTTGATATGAGCTAATCTTTTTTCTAATTCTTTAACAGTTTCAATTACTGGGAAAGCTTGTCTAGCACAAGATGGGCAAGAAATAATATTTACTCCTCTTGACCGTATTCCTAATGATTTAAGTATTTCGAATCCTGCCTTTATCTCGTCTACAGGATCTGATGAAAGTGAAACTCTTATGGTGTCTCCAATACCTTCCATCAAAAGTTGTCCAATTCCAATTGATGATTTAATGCTTCCAGTTAATAAACCGCCAGCCTCTGTAACACCTAAATGCAAAGGATATTCACAAACCTCTGATAATTTTTTGTAAGCTTTTACAGTTAAAAAAATATCTGAGGATTTTACACTTATCTTAAAATTAAAAAAATCGTTATCTTCTAACAATTTAATATTATGCTGAGCGCTTTCTACTAATGCCTCTGGACAAGGCTCTTTATATTTTTCTAATAAAGCTTTATCAAGTGATCCTGCATTTACTCCAATTCGTATTGAGCAATTATTGTCTTTTGCTGCTTTAACAACATCTAAAACTCTATCTTTAGTGCCTATATTGCCAGGGTTAATTCTTAGACAACTTGCGCCCATCTTTGCTGCTTCTAATGCTCTTTTATAATGGAAATGAATATCTGCAACTATCGGGACATTAACTTCTTTAATAATTTCTTTTAATGATTTGGTTGACTCTTCGTCTGGGCAAGAAACTCTGACTATATCTGCGCCGGCTTCTTCTAAAGAATGTATTTGATGAATGGTGCCTTTTATATTTGTAGTGAGAGTATTTGTCATTGATTGAACACTAATCAAAGAATTTCCACCAACAGAAATTTTTCCAACTTTAATTTTTTTTGTCTTCTTTCTATTTATTATTCTATGAGGTCTTATTGTCATCTTAATCTAAATCAAAAGTAGTATGTAGTTTTTTAATAGCCTTTAGAGTGCTTTCTTCATCAATAATGACTGATAATTTTATTTCAGATGTTGATATAGCCAGAATATTAATTTGCTCTTCTGATAAAGCTCGAAACATTCTATATGTAATTCCAGGAGTTGAAACCATTCCTGCCCCAACAATTGATATTTTTGAAACTTTATCGTTATGAATTATATTCCTATAATCTAAATTCTTATTTTTTTTTAAAATTCCTCTAGCTTTAGAGACGTCATCTCTTTTTATAGTAAAAGTTATATCGGTGGTTTTTTGGTCAGAGGAAATATTTTGAATTACCATGTCGACGTTTATTTGCGCTTTGCTTAAAGGTTCAAATATATTTGCAGCAACTCCAGGTTTGTCCTCAACACCAATTATAGTTATTTTGGCATCGTCTTTTGAGTAAGCAACTCCTGTTACACTTTTTGTATAATCTATATTTTCTTGATCAAAGATTTTTGTGCCCTGTCGATCAGTAAAGGTTGATCTTACTTCAAGAGGAATATTATACATCATAGCTGTTTGAACAGCAGATGGTTGCATTACTTTTGCGCCTAAAGAAGAAAGTTCGAGCATTTCATTATAGGAAATTTTATCAATTTTTTTTGCTACTGGTATTTTATTAGGATCTGTAGAGTATACTCCGTCCACATCTGTATAAATTTCACAAGTATCAGCTTCAAAAATTTTTGCTACTGCTACAGCTGTGGCGTCAGAACCTCCACGACCAATTGTTGTAATATCTCCTTTTTTTGAAATACCTTGAAAACCTGGAATAATTGCAACTTCGTTATTTTTTAAACAGTCATTAATTTTTTTTACATTCATATTAATTATTCTAGAATTTGAATTTTCTCCTTCAGTTAATATTGGTATTTGCCAGTTTAACCAAGATTTTGCATTAATCTTCAATTTTATTAAAGCTCCAGCTAATAACGCGCAAGTCACTTGTTCTCCAGATGATAAAAGTACATCCAACTCTCTGTTGTTAAAATCCTCAGCAATATCTTTTGACAATTTGATTAGTTCATTGGTTTTTCCAGACATAGCGGAAACAACTGCGATAATTTGATTTCCGGCCAAATGTTCTTTTTTAATAATATTAGCAACATGCTGTATTCTTTCAGGTGTTCCAACAGATGTTCCGCCAAATTTAAGTATTTTTTTAATCATTTTAAGAATGTAATATAATAAAAATTTTTTAAGTAATTAAATTAAAATAAATTAATTAAATGACTACTACTATAAATAAAGAAGAAATTCAAAAGTTTTCAAAATTAGCTGATGAATGGTGGGACGTAAAGGGTAAATTCAAACCCTTGCACATGTTTAATCCAATTAGGATTGAATATATTACTGAGAAAATTAAGCAACATTTTAAATTAAAGGATAAAGAAACTAATTATTTAAACGGACTTAATATATTGGATATTGGTTGTGGAGGAGGCTTGATTAGTGAACCAATGGCACGCTTAGGTGGTTTAGTAACTGGTATTGATGCCTCAGAAAAAAATATTAAAATTGCAAAATTACATTCAAAGAAAAACAACCTGAAAATAAACTACCTAAATAATTCTCCTGAACAGTTAAACAGTTTTGAAAAATTTGATGTGATCTTGAATCTTGAGATTGTTGAGCATGTTGAAAATGTAAAATTTTATATTCAAAGTTGTCATAAATTATTAAAAAAAAATGGTCTTATGTTTACAGCAACATTGAATAGATCTCTTACCGCATACATTAAGGCAATTATTGGGGCGGAATACGTTTTAAGATGGTTGCCAATCGGAACACACGACTGGAACAAGTTTATAAAGCCAGAGGAACTAGAAAAATTCCTTTCAAACCAAAACTTTTCAACTATTGATATAAAGGGATTGGAATTTAATCCAATTTCAAGTAAATGGAAAAAATCTAATAATTTATCTGTAAATTATATTATTTGTAGCGCAAAAAATTAATTATCTTTATTAACCCACGGAACGGATAGCAAGTCTATTCCCTCCTCAGCTAATTCCTTTCTTTCCTTAAGTGTTGTGGTGCCATAAATTGTTTTTTTATTTTTTTTGTCATAATAAATTTCTCTAACTTTTTTACTAAAATTTTTTCCAACATTTTCAAAGTTTTTTTCAATATATTTTCTAATTTGAGATAATGTATTTTTTTGATCTCGTAATGTCTGATTAAATAATTTTATATCATCTTTTTTTTTAATATTTGAGACCATGGGTGCCATTATGGATTTATTAATTTTTTTTGATGAACAGTAAATACATTCTAGCAATCTTTTATTGTACAAATTCTCAAATTCATTAGAATCATAAAACCAGCTTTCAAATTCATGATCATTGTGACATTTCAGATTATATTTGATCATTATTTAATTCCTATAGTCAGCATTTATATCTATATAGTCATGTGTAAAATCACATGTATAACATTTGAATGCATCATTACCAAGTTTTAAGTTTATCTCGATTTCAACTGAATCCCATTCCATATATTCTTTTAATTTTTTTTCATCATAACTCTCAGAAATTTTTCCATTTTCAGCAACAACAAAATTTCCAATTTTTATTTTCAATTTTTTTTGATCTATGATCTCTCCAGATTTTCCAATACCCATAACTATTCTTCCCCAATTTGGATCTTCTCCAGCAATAGCTGTTTTAACCAATGGAGAGTTAGCTACTGAGAAAGCAACATTTTTTGCACTACTTAGAGATTTTGCATTCATTACATTAACAGTAACAAATTTTTTTGCTCCCTCACCATCTATAACAACTTGCTTGGCTAGGTTGAGACATAATTTTTTCAGAGCAATTTCAAACTTTTGAATTGCATCATCATTGAGAGATAAATTTTGTCCAATTTTAATCGTCCTTGTAGAAAAAATTGAAACCATATCATTCGTAGATTGATCGCTATCAACAGTTATAGCATTAAAAGAGTTTGCTACAGATCTTTTCAAAAGAGTTTTTAATAAATTAGAATTAATATCCGCATTAGTAAATATAAATGATAACATAGTCGCGAGATTAGGAGCAATCATACCGGATCCTTTTGCTACACCACTAATTTTAATTAATTCATCTCCAATAATTATTTCTTCATACGCTACTTTTGGTTTTGTATCTGTAGTCATAATAGCAGAAGCTATTTTGATCCAGTACATTTTATTATGCTCGGATCTAAGTTTTTCAACTAATTCTGACAAGTTATTTTTTATTTTCTCCACAGGATATTCTTCACCTATTACACCGGTAGAGGCGAAAATAAGATCTTTAACTTTTACAGTTTCGTTGGTCCCTTTCCTGTTTTTTGATTCTTTAAGTGTTAAAATTCTAGATAAATTTTTTGCTAATGTATCAATACTTTCTTTGCCTTGCTTTCCTGTAAATGTATTAGCATTTTTGGTATTTACTAATAATCCTTTTATGATTTTTTTATGAGAATTATTATTCCAAGGTATAAATTCAGATGTTATGCTATTGCTTGTAGTAAGAGTTGCATAGTTTGCTCCTTTGCTAAAATAGAATAAAGCTAAATCATCTCTTCCGTCTCCATATAAATCTGCTGATATCGCGGACATCTCTAATCCATCGATTTGCTTCAAGCTTTGAAATTCTCCCATTTTAGATAATTTAGTTTTATCCTTTAGAAAATTTTTAATATTTATTGTCATTATTACTATTTAATTTAAATTATAAATACATATATAGAAGTATAATGAATTTATTTACAAGAACTTTTAGTAAAATATTTAAAAGCTCTAATCAACAAGAATTAGATAGAATACAAAATATAATTTTAGCTATTAATAATAAAGAAAAAGAGATTAAATCTTTATCTAATGGGGATATTAAGGAAAAAACATTTAATTTTAAAAAAAATGCTCAAAATGGTTCTTTAAAATTAAGTGACATAATACCAGAAAGTTTTGCTTTAGTGAGAGAAGCTGCCAAAAGAACTTTGGGAGAAAGACACTACGATGTGCAGTTAGCTGGTGGTTTAATTTTACATAATGGAAAAATTGCAGAGATGAAAACTGGGGAGGGGAAAACTTTAGTTTCAACTTTACCTGCTTACTTAAATTCTTTAACTGGAAAAGGTGTTCATATAGTAACTGTAAATGATTACTTGGCCAAAAGAGACTCAGTTTGGATGGGTAAAATATTCGACTATTTGGGAATTACAACTGGATGTATTACCAATGAACTAGATGATACTGAAAGAAAGAAAAACTATGAACTAGATATCACTTATGCAACTAATAATGAACTAGGTTTCGACTATCTAAGAGATAATATGAAATATGAATTAAATGAAATGGTTCAAAGAAGTCATAACTTTTGTATAGTTGATGAAGTAGATAGTATTTTAATAGACGAGTCTAGAACACCGCTAATTATATCAGGAAAATTGGAGGATAAGACTACCCTTTACATAACTTCAAACGAATTTATAAAACTTTTACAAAAAAATGATTACGAATTAGACGAAAAAAATAAAAATGCAATTTTAACTGACGTGGGAATTGATAAAATTGAAAAACTTTCAATACAAAAAAAGATATTAAAAAATAACAATTTTTATGATCCAGCTAACCTAGATTTAGTTCATCATATTAACCAAGCACTAAAAGCAAGTTTACTTTTTAAAAGAGATACTGATTACATAGTAAGAGATGGAAAAGTTCAAATTATAGATGAATTTACAGGAAGAGTTTTAGGTGGACGAAGATTCTCTGATGGCCTGCACCAAGCGATAGAAGCAAAAGAAAATGTAAAAGTTGAAGAAGAAAATCAAACACTTGCCTCGATTACTTATCAAAATTATTTTAGATTATATAAAAAATTGGCTGGAATGACTGGTACAGCTTTAACAGAGGCAGAAGAATTTCATGATATTTACAAATTAAATGTAGTTTCTATTCCGACAAACAAAAAAATGCTAAGAAGAGATTTTAATGACCAAATCTTTAGAACTGAAGTCGAAAAATATAATGCTATTACAAAAAAAATTATAGAATGTAATACAAAAGGCCAACCAGTATTAGTTGGTACGACTAGTATTGAAAAATCTGAAAAGATTTCTGATTTATTAAATAAAAAAAAAATTAAACATAATGTTCTTAATGCCAAGCAACACGCTCATGAGGCGCAGATTATTGCAGAAGCCGGGAAGATTGATGCGGTTACAATAGCAACAAATATGGCTGGCCGTGGAACAGATATCAAATTGGGCGGTAACAAAGATTTCATCAAAGATGGAAAAAAAGTTGATTTAAAAGAAATAGAAGAAAATGAATTAAAAGTTAAAAATAAAGGAGGATTGTTCATCATTGGAACTGAACGCCATGAAAGTAGAAGAATTGATAATCAGCTAAGAGGTCGAGCTGGTAGACAAGGTGATCCTGGAAACACGATTTTTTTTATAAGTCTTCAAGATGAATTGATGCGTATTTTTGGAGGTGATTCTATTGATGGGATGTTAAAAAAACTTGGTCTAAAAGAAAATGAGTCTATAGACCATCCATGGATAAACAAAGCGATGGAAAGAGCTCAAAAAAAAGTTGAGGGTAGAAATTTTGACACAAGAAAAACTTTAATAAAATTTGATGATGTTATGAACGATCAAAGACAAGTAATATTTTCCCAAAGATTGAAGATATTAAAAGAAAAAAATATTAATGAAATTCTTAAAGATTTTTTTGAGGAAGCTTTAAAAGATTTAAATAACGCTAAATTAAATTATCAAAAGTCTCATGATGATAAGGGATATCTTGCAGAAATTAAAAATATTACAGGAAACGTAATGAATGATGCTCAAATAATTAAAGATGCAAATGATAAAGAAGTTGATTTTAATAAAAAAATCTCAGAATTATATCTTGCCAAAAGAGACTCTAGGATAAAACTGATTGGAGAAGATCAAAATAACAGCCTAGAGAAGAAAATATTTCTTCAAATAATTGATTTTTCTTGGAGATCTCATTTGCAATATTTAGAACAGTTGCGACAAGTTATAGGTCTAAGATCGTATGGTCAAAAAGATCCTCTTTCAGAATTCAAAAAAGAGGCATTTGAACTTTTTGAAGGACTGTTGATTAAAATTAAACATGATTTGATCAAATTTTTACTCAATGTAAATATTGTTGTTTCTGATGAAGAACAAAACGAGTCAGCTGAAAATAAAGTTGAAAATAATAAGGAAAAAAAAGTTGGCAGAAATGAAAAGTGTCCTTGTGGTTCTGGTAAAAAATTTAAACATTGTCACGGTAATATTTAATTACGAAATTTTCTTAAATGCACTTAGTGCTTTTACTCTTGCAATTTCATGTTTAACTAAAGGAAATGGATAATCTCTTCCCATTTTAAAATCATCTTCATCTTTTAACTCCCATGGCTTATGAATAAACTTTTTTGATATATTTTTTAATTCTGGAACCCACTTTTTTACATACTCTCCATCTTTGTCAAATTTCTCACCTTGGAGAATTGGATTAAAAATCCTAAAATATGGAGCGGCGTCAGCTCCACTTCCAGCAACCCATTGCCAACCTGCTACATTACTTGCCTCACAATAATCTAAGAGACAATTTCTAAAATATTTTTCTCCTTCTTTCCAATTTATTAATAAGTGCTTAACTAAAAATGATCCAACAATCATTCTCACTCGATTATGCATCCATCCAGTTGCATAAAGTTCTCTCATTCCAGCGTCAACGATTGGATAGCCTGTTAAACCTTTTTTCCATGCAGATAAAAATTTATTATTATTTTCCCACTGAAATTTATCAAATTTTTTAGAATAATTATTTTTAATCATATGAGGAAAATGATTTATCAATGTGTGATTAAATTCTCTCCATCCTATTTCTGCTAAATATTTTGATGTTCCAATTTTATCTTTTTTAGAACTCATGCACTCGTTCCAGATAGTTTCCACATGAATTTGTCCATGTTTAATATAAGGAGATAATTTTGAAGTTCCTAGAATATTTGGAAAATTACGTCCTTCTGAGTAGTTTACGATTTTATCTTTAATAAAATTTTTTAATTCTTTGTAAGCACTTTCTTCACTCGGTGTCCATAATTTCTCAAATTCTTTAAACCAGTTTTTTTTAGGCAAGATCTCAGCATAATCTATACAATTTTGAAAGAAAATTGTTTTTCTTAAACATTTTTTAATAATTCTCTCTTTTTTAGGAATTTTTTCTAAATAATATTTTTCTGCATTTCTCCAAAATGGCGTAAATACTTTAAATGGAGTTCCATCAATTTTTTTTACTTCATCGATTTCATTTAGAACATTTCCTTTGCAAATTTTAAAAGGGATTTCTTTTGCTTTCAAATTTTTTAAAAGAAATTGATCAAATTTTAAATAATCTGGTTCGTAAACTTTATTCCAATAAATTGAAAAATTTTTTTTTTTTAACAATTGATTAAAGAATATCTTAAAGGAGTCTGTCTTAATTATTTCCAAACCAATATTAAAGCTACTTAATTTTTTTTTAAAATTTAAAAGGGATTTGCTTAACCACCATCTTTGAGCTTGTTGATTCCGGTATAGTAATTTTTTGTAAAGGTAGAAAACTACTACCTCATCATGGTTTTTTGTAGCTTCATATAATCCCAGATTTCTTTTAATTCTAAAATCATCTCTTAACCAAAAGAGTCCAATTCTTTTTTTCATATGATTATTATAATTAACAGATAAAAATTTAAATTTCGATGAGTAAAACTTGTTGGTGGTGGCCTTGGTTTGAATCGCACAAACGACACATACCTTTTCAGGGTACTGCTCTACTACTGAGCTACAAGGCCTAAAATCTAAAAGTTATCCTACCTTTAGTTAAATCATATGGTGTCATTTCAACCATAACATTATCACCAGCAAGAACTCTTATTCTATTCTTTCTAAGTTTTCCAGCAGTGTGGGCTAAAATTTCATGATTGTTTTCTAGTTTCACTCTAAACATTGCATTTGGCAATAATTCTGTCACCTTACCTTTAAATTCTAAAGTATCTTGTTTTGCCAATTAATTTTTCCTTTTTAATCTTAATTTAATTGAATAAGCATGGCCTTCTAAATTTTCATGCTTTGCTAAATTTATAGCTGATGGTCCTAATCTTTCAATACCTGTTTTAGAGATTTTTATTAATGAATGTCGCTTTAAAAAGTCATTTACAGATAATCCTGATGAAAATTTTGCGGCACCAGATGTAGGTAATACGTGATTAGGACCAGCAATATAGTCTCCCATTGCCTCGGGAGAAAATTTGCCAATAAAAATTGATCCTGCATTTTTTACCTTTTTAACAATTTCATTATTATTTTTCATATTAAGCTCTAAGTGTTCAGGCGCTATTAAATTAATTGCTTCTATCATTTTTTTTTTGTTAGCATAAATAGCTAAACCAAATTTTTTTAAACTTTTAGAAGCTATATTTTTTTTAGGAAGTTTATTTAATTGTTCTTTTAAACAAATGTTAACAGAATTAAGTAAGCTTTGGTTGTTTGTTATTAAAATTGCTTGCGCAAAAATATCATGCTCAGCTTGAGCTATTAAATCAGCAGCAATCCAATTAGGATTAGCATGTTTGTCCGCAACTATTGTTACTTCGGAAGGCCCTGCAACCATATCAATTCCCACATCCCCAAATACTTCTTTTTTTGCATTCACAACAAATGTGTTTCCTGGTCCAACTATTTTATCAACTTTTTCGAAAGTTTTTGTTCCATAAGCTAGTGCAGCAATGGAGTGCGCTCCTCCAGTCCTATAAATTTTTTTTACACCACATTTTTTGGCTGCATAAATTACTGCAGGGTTAATTTTAGAATCTAGAGAGGGAGTTGTTAAGTAAATATTTTTTACTCCCGCAACTATTGCTGGAATACAATTCATTAAGACAGTGCTAGGATAGCTAGCTGTTCCACCAGGAACATAAACACCGACTTTTTCAATTGAGGAATATTTATATGACATTTCATTTTTATATTTATCTTTCAAACTAAATGGTAAAAATTTTTGTTTGCTATGGAATTTTTTTATTCTATTAAAAGCTAGATCTATTGAATATTTAATTTTTTTATCTGTCTTTTTAACTATTTGATTTATTTCTTTTTTAGAAAAAATAATTTTATTTTTTTTATTTTTTACTTTAGAAAATTTTTTTTCATAGTTTAAAACTGCCTTATCTCCATTTTTTTTAACATTAGATATTATATCTTTAACAACAGACATTTCACTTTTTTGAGAAAATTTTCTTTCATTCAAAATAATCTTTAAATTATTCAATGAGTTCTTTTTATTATAGTTTAAAAATTTTAACATTATAAAGATTTATGTTTAGGTTTATTTTTTGTATCCCATGCGCGACCTTGATCGTCTAATGTAACCTCTATTACTTCAGATACAATTTTAATAATAGAGTCTCCTGCAAAAATTATTCTCATCTCGTAGTTTTTATCAGGCATTTGATTGCTTTCAATAGCTAGAAAGTCTAAGAATTTGTCTTTTGTTGATTGATTGATGTTTTTGGAATTAACTTTTAAAACATTTTCAAATTTTAAAACAGTTCTAACTCTCTTATTTTTTCTAAACACTCCTTTTTCTACATCTTCCCACATGAACCTATTAAGTTGCATCAGAAAAATTTTATTCTTTTTTAAATTTGCTATATCAGAAACACTAGCAATTGAATCTTGCAAGTGGGCTGAAACTACTCTTAAATCTTCTTCTGTTTTGGCTATCAATTTTAAATTTTTTGTTTCCATCTTAAATTCTTTTAATCTCCGCTTTACAAAATTTAAGTTTGGTTTCTAAAAATTCATAACCTCGATCTAAATGATAAATCCTGTTAATTAAAGTTTTATTTTCAGCTATTAATCCAGCCAATACTAAGCTAACTGAAGCCCTTAAATCTGTCGCCATTACTTCAGCTCCAGTTAATTTTGTTGGTCCTTGAATTAATGCTGTTTTGTTCTTTATTTCAATTTTTGCTCCCATCCTTTTTAATTCCGGCACATGCATAAATCTATTTTCAAAAATATTTTCATTAATTTTTGATGTTCCATTTGCCTGTGTCATTAGAACCATTAATTGTGCCTGCAAATCAGTAGGAAATCCTGGATACGGTTTAGTGGTAACGTTTATTCTGTTTAGTTTTTTATTTCTTTTTATTGTAATTGATTTTTTATTTTTTTGAATTCGAACACCCATGCTTTTTAAAACACTTATTTCATTTTTAACAATATCTGGATTAATTTTATCAATAGTAATTTTTTTAGCAATAAGAGCTGCAGCTATCATGTAGGTTCCTAGTTCAATTCTATCAAAAATTACATCGTGATGAACGTTAAAATTTTTTATACTACTTTCATTGATAACAATTGTTCTCTTTGAAATTTTAATTTTACCTCCCAATTTATTCAAAAATAAAATCAAATCACTAATCTCCGGTTCTATGGCACAATTTTTTAATATGGTTTTTCCTTTTGCTTCAAACGCAGCAAGTAAAGCATTTTCTGTTGCGCCAACTGAAATATTAGGAAATTTTATGACTGCCCCTCTTAAACCCTTTTTGGCTTCAGCTACAATGTACCCATCTTTTATTTTTATTTTCGCGCCTAACTTTTTTAAAGCAAACAAATGTAGATTAACTGGTCGTGTGCCAATAGCACAACCCCCTGGAAGTGATACTTTTGCTTTTCCATATTTAGTAAGCAAAGATCCAAGAACCAAAACCCCTGCTCTCATTGTTTTTACAAGCTTATAAGGAGCTAGTGTATTGATATGTGTTTCACTATTATTGATTTCAATTGTATTTTTTTTTTTTGAAATCTTTACTTTTAGTCCAATAAATTCTAATAACTCGACCATAGTAAAAATATCTTTTACCAAAGGAATATTTGTTAATTTAACTTTATTAGCCAAAATTGTTGCAGCTAAAATAGGTAAAGTAGCGTTCTTAGATCCCGATATTGATATTTTACCAATTAATTCTCTTTTGCCTTTAATTATGAGTTTTTGCATTAAAGGAGTCTAAATTTTTGGAAGTGTTACGCCTTTTTGTTTCATATATTTTCCTTTTCTATTAGCGTAAGTTACGTTTGGTTTTTCATTACCTTTTATGAAAACAAATTGAGCAATCCCCTCATTGGCGTAAATTTTTGCTGGAAGTGGTGTTGTGTTAGAGAATTCTAGAGTGACATGGCCTTCCCAGCCAGGTTCGAGCGGCGTGACATTTACTATTATTCCGCATCTAGCATATGTTGATTTTCCAAGACAAATAACTAAAACATTTTCAGGAATTTTAAAATACTCCATAGTTCTTGCCAAAGCGAAAGAATTAGGCGGAATAATACATTCTTTGCCAATCTTAGTAACAAAACTTTCTTTTTTAAAAACCTTTGGATCAACAACGCCTGAATTTACGTTAGTAAATATTTTAAATTCATTAGAAACTCGCGCATCATAGCCGTAAGAAGATAATCCAAAAGAAATTTTTCCTTTTCTTATTTGTTTATCTACAAAAGGTTTGATCATACCTTTTGTTTTAGCTGCTTTTTTTATCCACTTGTCTGATAAGACTGACATTTTTCTTTATAACTAGTTTTTTAAATTTCTTTCTTTTTTTTAAATTTTTTTTTAACGCGGCTTCACGTATTTTTAATAATGAATCTTTTTTTTCAAAAGATTTCATTAATTACTATTCTTTATCTGGGTTAGTTAAGTCCTCTAATGTTATAGGCTTATCAATATCGTGCATTATTTTTTCTTTGGACTCTTTTGAATCATCTGGAGATCTTTTTGCTCTACGTTCTTCAATTCTAGCTTTACGTTTAGCCTCTTTTTTCATAGCCTTGTCGCCACGTGTAGATTTATAATCGTAGTGAATTCCCATAACAAGTATTCCTTCATTAATTCTTAAATTTACTTCTTGAACTGCTTTTTTGCAAGTATCTTGATAAAAGTAATTGAATAATTATAAACAATATCGACAAAAATACGGCAACTAACACATCTTGTAATGGTGTGGCTTTTGGAAATCCATAATTCCATAAAATGACTAATATCAGCCACATAATCCAATTAACTTTTTTAATCATTTATTTTACAACCCTGTTCATTGCAGTTTTTTTCACTGTTAATATTATTATAAAAATCGAGCGCTCTTATAGCTGTCATCATGTGATTTTTATAAATATTTAAATAACCATTTAAACTATTAGCTAGTTTTTTTGCCTCTTCAATATATCCAAGTTTAGTTAAATTAATTAACATAATTGCATTTCCATTAGGAATTGTATTATCGCTAATATCTATTGGTGTAAAAAAAATATCATTATTGTCTTTTTGGTTTTTCTGAAAAATATCTTTTTCTTTTATATAAAATTTATTAATTGTTTCGATGCATAATTTTTTAGCTAGATCTTTATATTTAAAGTTCATAGTTTTATCTGAAAGATCATTTAAAGCATTAATTAAAAAGGCATAATCCTCTAAAAAAACTATCTCTTTAGAGTAACTATGTTGAATATTTTTTTTTAAATATTTTTCTTCAATCTTAGAGAAAAAAAGTTCTGCTAATTTTAAATAACCTTTTTGAGGTAAAATTTCATGTGCTGAGATCAACCCACTTATCCATAGACAATTCAGATCTAGTTGTGTTTTATCATCAAAAAAAGGTTTGTTTCTTTCTAATCTAATTTTCAAAAGCTTATCTAATACTTCTTTAGAGGGGGGGGTTTTTTCAACTAATATGATCTTGTTTTCCCAATTTCCTTTTGCATCAACTTCAAAGTATTTTTTTACATCTTTTATGTCTTTAATGTCGTCATAACTATAAATGTAATATTTTCCTTCTTCTCCATCACTGTCAGCATCATAGGCTGATCCCAAAAGTTCATTTTTATTTAGAAATTCTTTTTTTATAAATTTAATTGTATGATCTAATTTCTCTCTAAAATACTCGTCTTTATTTATTTTACAATACTTTGACAAAAGCAAAATAAATTGCGTGTTGTCATATAGCATTTTTTCGAAGTGTGGAATTATCCAGTCTTCGTCTACCGTATATCTCGAAATACCTCCCTCTACATGATCATAAATACCTTTTGAGCAAAGTTGTTTTATTAATAAAGAGATAGGGTCTAAATATTTTTTATCACTAGTCTTATTGTAAAAATACAAAAGTGTTTCATACAAGTTAAAAGTTGGAAATTTTGGAGCACCTTTATAACCTCCTTTAATTGGGTCAAGATAGTTTAAAGATGTTTCTAAAATTGGTTCAAGATCTTGATTTAAAACAGAATTTTTTTTTAAGTCTAAACTCTTAATAATTAAATTTTTTTGTTTAATTATATTTACTTTTTGCTCTGTATAAGCATCATACACCTTTTGCAGTACTTCTTTAAATGATGGTAAGCCATTTTGAGAATTTTTGGGAAAATATGTCCCTCCCATAAAAGGAACACCGTTCTCATCTAAAAACATTGTTAAAGGCCAGCCACCACCTGCTCGATTAAATAATTGAAACGAACTTTGAAAAACAAAGTCTATATCTGGTCTTTCTTCTCTATCTACTTTAATATTTATAAAATATTTATTCATCAAATCTGCTGTTTCTTTATCTTCAAAACTTTCATGAGCCATTACGTGACACCAATGACAACTTGCATATCCTACGTTTAATAAAATGG
>Ga0233444_10002602_pt1 | contig 18829 bp, 19 predicted proteins | sample SI_124_October20_6_FD_182792 | JGI IMG/M metagenome (GOLD analysis project Ga0233444, IMG submission 182792) | Seawater microbial communities from Saanich Inlet, British Columbia, Canada - SI_124_October2016_10_MG | ecosystem: Environmental > Aquatic > Marine > Inlet | place: Canada: British... | reverse complement strand
ATTATAAATGTCTATTCATTATGGCCACAAGATTTTACGTTAGATAATTATAAAACAATCTTTACAGATAGCACCTGGTATATGGGATATGTAAATTCTATAACATATACAGTTTTTAATACTATTATCTCTGTATCTGCAGCACTTCCTGCTGCTTACGCTTTTTCAAGATATAAATTTTTAGGTGATAAACATTTGTTTTTTTGGCTTTTAACAAACAGAATGGCTCCACCAGCTGTTTTTGCTTTACCATTCTTTCAATTTTACTCATCAGTAAATTTATTTGATACACATATAGCTATCGCACTATCTCATTGTCTTTTTAATATTCCTCTTGCTGTATGGATATTAGAGGGATTTATGTCCGCAGTTCCTAAAGAATTAGATGAAACTGCATATGTTGATGGTTATTCATTCGGAAGATTTTTCTTTAAAATATTTATTCCAACAATAGCTGCTGGAATAGGTATTACTATGTTTTTCTGTTTCATGTTTTCTTGGGTTGAATTATTATTAGCTAAAACGCTTACAGCTACAATAGCAAAACCAATTGCAGCAATTATGACACGAACCTCTAGTACGTCTGGTTATGAACTTGGTTTATTAGCAGCTGCAGGTAGTTTAACTATTATTCCTGGTGCAGTGGTTATTTATTTTGTAAGAAATTATATTGCAAAAGGATTTGCAATGGGGAGAGTATGATCTTTACTAATCTATACGCATCTAGCTGGTCCACAGTCGGCCAGCCCAAAGAAAAAGGGCTTTTTGATTTTGACTTTATAACGTGGATGGCTTGGACATGGCCTACTGCAAGTTTTTTTATTTTTATAGCCCTTTGTATTACGGTGATGTATTTTTGGGAAAAAAAAGTTCCTGGAGGATCACCTAGAAGAGGAATACTAGGCTTAGATACAACAAGAGGAGATAGATTATTTGTATCTTTGCTAGGTAGCGCATTTATTCACTTAGCTTGGCTTGGTCTAGTAGGCAGTCTTCTGTGGATAGCAACAATTATTTGTGTTGCTTATTTTGTGTTAGTATTTAAATACGTATAAATTGTATGATTAAAATTGGAATAAACGGTTTTGGAAGAATAGGAAGATTAATTTTAAGAGCACTTCTAGAAAATTATAAAGGCAAAATTCAAATAGTTGGAATTAACGATTTAGGCTCTATAGAAGCAAATGCTCACTTAATTAAGTATGACAGTACTCACGGTACACTTAACCATGAAATTAAAACTACTGGAGATGGATTTAAAATAGGAGATCAAAATATTAAAGTTTTTGCAGAAAGAGATCCAGCTAAATTACCATGGGGAAAGCTTGGTGCTGAAGTTGTTTTAGAATGCACAGGTTTTTTCTTGGATAAAGCTTCTGCAGGCAAACATATCGAAGCTGGAGCAAAGAAAGTAATTATTTCCGCTCCCGCAAAAGAAGTTGATTTCACAGTTGTTCAAGGAGTTAATAACAAAGATCTTAAAAAGGAACATAATATTATTTCAAATGGATCCTGCACAACAAATTGTTTAGCCCCTGTAGCTATGGTATTAGAAAATAGTTTTGGTATTGAGTTTGGCTATATGACAACTATTCACAGTTATACAGGTGACCAAAAATTATTAGACACACTTCATAAAGACCTTAGAAGAGCACGAGCTTCTGGTGATGCAATGATACCAACCTCGACAGGTGCAGCAAAGGCGATGAGCTTAGTTTTACCTAGCTTAAAAGGCAAATTAGACGGTACAGCAATAAGAGTACCAACCCCAAATGTATCTTTAATAGATCTTACATTTGTATCAAAAAAAGAAGTAACGGCTGAGAGCATTAATGATGCCATGAGCTCAGCTGCAAACGGCCCTTTAAAAGGTATATTAGCAACTAATTCAGCTCCATTGGTTTCTAAAGATTTTAACCACAACCCACACAGTTCAATATTTGACTTAACGCAAACACAAGTAATTAAAGGAAAGTTTAGCAGAGTACTTTCTTGGTATGATAATGAATGGGGTTTTTCTAACAGAATGTGTGATACTGCTATTCAAATTGCAGGATTAATTTAATTATTAATTATTTTCAGCTTCTTCAATCAATTTTAATGTAGTTTTTGGCACAGCAGAAAAATCTCTGCGATCATCATTATTCTTTTTGATTTCAATTTTTTCTTTTTTCTTTTTCTTTTGAATTTCGTCGACTGCAGAAAGAATTTCATCTATGCTAAAATTTTCTTCCATCAGCTACCAACTTTGTAAAGTCTTATCATATTAGTCATACCAGCTTTACCAAAAGGCAAGCCAGCAGTAATTATTACAAAATCATTTTTTTTTATAAATTTAAGCTTTTTGATTATCTCTTTTGAAATAGACATCATATCTTTCCAACCATTAGCATCACGACTATTAATAGATTGAACACCCCATAGAAGTGAAACTTGCCTACTCACATTTATATTTGGTGAGATTGTTAAAATTTTTGCAGCAGGCCTCATTGCTGAAACAAGTTTTGCAGATTTTCCTGAGTTTGAAAAAACTATTATAGCTTTTACGTTAGTATTGTAAGCAATGTCTTTAACGGAAAGAAGAATAGATTTTACTGGATCTTTATTTGTTATAATCGAATTTTTAAAATCCTCTATATGTTCTTTTTTATATTTTTCAGTCGAAATTATAGTTTTTGACATTGTAGACACTGCTTGAGATGGGAATTTTCCAATTGCAGCCTCAGCAGAAAGCATAACTGTATCAGCTCCTTGGAATATTGCAGTTGCAATATCATTAATTTCGGCACGGGTTGCAGTATTGTTTTCAATCATACTTTCCAACATTTGAGTTGCAACTATTACTGATTTGGAATATTGCGAACATTTTTTTATTAAACTTAATTGAACTTTAGGAACCTCACTGTGACCGATATCAATTGCCAAATCTCCTCTTGCTATCATAATTGAGTCACTAGCTTTAATAATATTAACTATATTTTTTAAAGCATGTTTGTTTTCAATTTTTGAAATTATACCTATGTCTTTCTTTATTAATTTTCTAGCCTCAAGAATAAGTTTTTCATTTTGAATATAAGAGAGGGCTATCCAGTTACATCCAAGATTTATTGCAGATTTAATGTCTTTTTTATCTTTTGTTGTTAATTTGTTAAAAGCTATATCTACATTTTGTATATGTACACTTTTGTTGCTTTTTATAGAGCAATTTTGACTCTTACAAACTGTAAAAACAGAATTACCTATTTTTTTTTTTACTATAAAAATGAATTTACCATCATCTATTAAAATTTTATTTCCTTTTTTTAATTTTTTTAAAATTTTGGGATAAGCAAAAGTAATTCTTTTGTCATTTCCTAATTCATTCATGTTATCAAAAATAAATTCTTGATTAAATTTTATCTTTTGACTTTCATTTTTGATCTTTCCAACACGAAGTTTAACTCCTTGAAGATCAGCAATTAAAGAAATTTTTTTTTTGGTATTTTTTTCAACTTTTCTTATTTTGGAGACAATTTTATTTATACCATTTGTGTTATGACTAAAATTTATTCGAAATGCATCAACTCCAAGATTAACAAGCTGTTTTAACTTATTTTCACTATAAATTGCTGGTCCCAGAGTCGCTATAATTTTTGCTTTTTTTTCCATTGAGTAATTTTTGTGTTATAACACCTCTTATCTCAAAAAAAAATGTTAAAGAAAAATTAAATGAAAAATAAAAAGATTGGAATTTTAACTAGCGGAGGCGATTGTGGTGGCTTAAATGCAGCAATAAGATCAATTTTTTATAGAGCTAAAAATAAGTATAATATGGAAGTTTTTGGCATAAAAGATGGTACTGCAGGTTTAATGAAAAGGCCGGTTTCAACTATAAAATTAACCCACAAAACATTTGAAGGATATTTACTGAGACAAGGAGGAACTTTTTTAGGCTCTACTAACAAAGGAAATCCATTTAAATTTCCAACAAAAGATGGAAAATATTTAGATAGATCAAAAGAAATAATTGAAGGCTACCATCAAATGCAACTCGATGGATTAATTATTATTGGTGGTGATGGCAGTATGCAAATTCTGAAAAAACTGGCCAATGAAGGTGATATGAAAATTGTAGCAATTCCAAAAACAATCGACAATGATGTCGGTGCTACAGAGAGCTCCATCGGGTTTCATACTGCAGTAGATGTAGCTACACAAGCATTAGATAATCTTCAATCTACAGCTGCTAGCCATAGTAGATCTATGATTTTAGAAGTCATGGGTCGAGATGCTGGACATATTGCTTTAAATGCTGGCATAGCTGGGGGAGCAGATGTAATTCTAATACCCGAAATTAACTATTCCATAAACGGAATAATAAAAAAACTTAATAATATGAAAAAGCAAGATATACAGCATTCTCTGATAGTTGTGGCTGAAGCTGTAAAAAAAGAAGATGGCAGCACAGTATTACATAAATATATGGATGGTGAAAAAAGATTAGGTGGTATCGGTGATTACATTGCAGAAGAATTAATGAAAAAAACAGATATAGAATGTAGAGTGACCACGTTAGGGCATGTACAAAGAGGAGCCCCACCAACAGCGAGTGATAGAATTTTAGCAAGTGCATTTGGAGTTTATGCGGTCGATTTGTTAAATCAAGAAAAATTTGATCGAATGGTTGCATGGAAAGATAGAAAAGTTGTTGATGTACCAATTGATGAGGGGATAAGAACTTATAAAAATGTAGAAAGAAAAGACTCTTTAGTTGAAACTGCTCTCTCGTTGGGAATTTATATTGGAGATGAAATATAATGAGTAAAAAAATTTTAAATAAATTTGCAGATAAACTAGTTTACGCATTTTTAAAAAATAAAATTATAAAACCATTACCGTTGAAATATACTAAAAAAATTTTTGAAGCTCAAAAATTTAGAAAATTATGTGAAAGCAAAATAAAAAAACCAATTATTGGTTTTAAAGCAGCTGGTACCAGCATTCCTGTTTTACGAAAATTAAAAGAAAAAGAACCATTTTATGCAGCTGTTTATAAACATAATGTTTTAAAAAATAATCAGACAGTTAAAATTAATAAATATACGATGGGTGTAGAACTTGAAGTCTGTTATTTGATAAAAAAAAGTTTTTTTGATTTTAAGATTAAAATAAATAAAAATAATATAAAAAAATTTATTTCTCATATTGCTCCTTGTATTGAAGTTGTTGGTTATAGACAAAAAAAGAAAGGCATTAAAAGTTTAGGTGATTTATGCTCTGATTTTGGCGCTAATGTAAAATTCATTGTAGGAACCAATAAAAAGTTTAAAAATCAAAATATTAAAAACCTTCAAACAAATATTTCTAATAGCGAAATTAAACAATCAGTTAATGGAAACACTAATACTGTTTATATCAACCCGATGAATTCTTTACGTTTCGTTCTCAGTAAATTACAAAAAGATAAAATAAAACATGATAATGATTTTTATGTTTTTACTGGTTCGACAGTTGGAGTTGTTCCAATTAAAGGTAAAGGTATTTACAAAGGTAAAATTAATAAGTTGGGTTCTGTAAAAACAAAAATTAATTAGATAGTATGTAACCACTTACTAAAAGTGTGGTAATTAACGTAAAAAGTTTTAATCTTTGTTTTAATAAATTTTTTTTCTCACCTTTAACTTTTCTCTGAGACAAAAAATAAATATTAGATTGAATTTTATTTCTAAATTTAGGTCTTAATGGATTAGGTATAGATTTGTTTTTTATAGCTGTGTATTTTTTTGGATTTATTTGTAACATTAATTAAGTAAACTCTATTTCATTTATATTAGCAACTATAGGGTGCGTCATTATTGCAAATGATAATCATTCTCAAGTTATAGTAAATGATAATCATTATCAACTAAAAGGAAAAAGAAAATGAAATTTAAAATATTAATAAGTGTAATTGCTTATTTGGCGAGCTTTGTGTTTAGTTTTAGTAACGCTAATGAAGTGAATATATTCAGCGCTAGGCACTATGACTCTGATGTTCAGTTATATGAAAAGTTCACAATTAAAACTGGAATAAAAGTAAATGTTATTTCAGGAAAGTCAGGTGCTTTAGAAAAAAGAATTATTGAAGAAGGTTCTGATAGTAAAGCAGATTTATATATAACTGCTGATGCCGGTAGATTAGGCTCTTTTGATGCGAAAGGCATGTTGCAAGGTGGCCTTAATACTCCTGCTATAAAAGCTGCGGTACCAAGCAATTTCAGGACTGCTAAATGGACAGGAATAGCTAAGAGAGCTAGAATTGTTTATTTTTCACCAGAAAGAGTTACAGGAGCTGAGTTAACAGGTTTGTCGTATGAAAGCTTAGCCGATCCTAAATGGAAAGGTCGCATTGTTATAAGAGCTTCTAATAATATCTACAACCAATCTCTAGTAGCATCTTTAGTAAAAAATAACGGTAAAAGAGCTGCAGCAGAATGGTCAAAAGCTATGGTATCAAATATGGCTAGAAGCCCCAAAGGTAATGATAGAGCTCAAATACTAGCAGTAGCAGCAGGAGAAGCTGATATAGCAGTAGCTAACACTTACTACTTGGCACTAATGTTATCAGGAAAAAAAGGACCTGAACAACAAGCAGCTGCTAAAAAAGTAAAACCTTTCTTTCCAAATCAAAATGATAGAGGAACTCATATGAACATTAGTGGTGCAGGACTTGTTAAAGGAGCTCCAAACAAAGCTAATGCGATTAAATTAGTAGAATTTTTATTAAGTGAAGAAGCGCAAAATCACATAGTAAATAATACTTTCGAGTATCCAATGATAACAGGTGTTTCACCTCATCCTCTAGTAGTTAATATGGGATTAGATTTTAAACAAGATCTTAAAACTAAAGTTGTTAATTACGGAAAAAAACAAGCAGATGCATTAGAAGTAATGACAGCTGCTGGTTGGAAATAACTATATATATTGTTGTTAATTAATGAGGCGAACAATTAAAAAAAATTTAAACTTGAATAAGCTTAAAACTGGTTGTTCGCCTTGTTTAAATGAAGCAACAAAAATGCAACAAAAAATAGCAAAAAGAAATTTATCTGAGATAAAGATTAAAGAAATTAAAAATATCGTATCTTTAATATTTAAAGAAAAATAAATATTTGACCTTTATAAGCACAAGATTTAAACCCATACAAATGTTTAATAAAAGACTAAATTTTTGGTATTTAAGTTCAATTTTTGTATCACTCTTTGTAGCTATTCCTATACTTACTGTGTTTTCAAGTTTTTTTAGCTCAACTAGCGATTATATGATTGTGTTAAAAGCAACTTTTTTAAAAGATTATGTAATTAATTCAGCTTTAATATTAATTGGAGTTTTATTTTTTACATTTATTTTTGGAGTATTGTCAGCTTATTTTGTATCTTTTTATAATTTTTGGGGAGTAAGTTTTTTTAAATGGGCACTGATATTATCTTTTGCAGTTCCAGCATATATCTATGCATATTCACTTACTGCTTTTTTTGAAAATTATGGGTCTTTATTTTCATTATTAACAGCTGTTTTTGGAGAAGGTAATTATAATAAATCAATACCAAAATTTGATGGGATGTTCGGAGCGATTATATCAATGTCATTTTCACTATTTGGCTATGTATACGTCTTAACCAGGGCCTCTTTCTATCATCAGTCGAACAACTTAATAGAGGTAAGTAAAAATTTAGGCTTATCAGCAAAAGAAAGTTTTTTTAAGATAATACTTCCTTCAGCACGTCCTGCTATAGTTGCAGGATTATCATTAGTTGCTATGGAATGCTTATCTGATTTTGGAACAGTCTCTTTTTTTAATGTTTCTACTCTTACTACCGGAATTTATAATTCATGGTTAGCTTTTGATGATTTAAATACCGCAAATCAATTGTCCTTTTTTCTATTAATAATAATATTATCATTATTATTAATTGAAAATTATTCAAGAGGGGGCGCTAAATATCATCATAATTCTAATACCGGTTTTCGTAAAATACCAAAAATTGATTTAAAAGGTAAAAAATCTTTATTTGCAATAATTTTTTGTTCGATAATTTTTTTCTTAAGTTTTATATTTCCATTAAGTCAAATGATATATTGGACAGTTAAATTTCCAAAATATATACAGGACACAAATATTATTGCATTAAATTTTAATACATTATTATTGGTTATTTTAGCAAGCTCAATTTTAATAACTTTAGCTTTTTTAATAAATTTTGGAAATAGAATATCAAAGAGTAAAATCTTAGATAACCTGAGTGTTTTTTCTATATCAGGATACGCAATACCTGGAATAATTTTAGCTGTAGCGTTTATATCTTTTTTTTCATGGCTAAGTGATGTCTTAACTAACACATTTAATTTTATGAGTATAAAACAAATATTTATAGGATCAATTTTCGGTTTGGTAGCCGCTTATTTCATAAGATTTTATTCATTAGCTTTTAATGGAATTAAATCAAGTTACTTAAAGATTAATCAATCAATAGATGATAGTTCTTATCTTTTAGGTTACTCCAAGTTTAAAACTTTTAGAAAAATTCATTTTCCAAATTTAAGAAACAGTATTTATTTAATCAGTATTTTAATAACAATTGAAATTATAAAGGAGTTGCCTATAACACTTATTCTTCGACCTTTTAATTTTGAAACATTTGCCACAAAGGCATATGGTTATGCATCACAAGATTTGCTCGAAGCAGCTGCTTTACCAGCATTATTTTTAATTTTTTGGTCAGCATTGCTGATTTTTTTTACATCGAAGCATATACTTTCTGAAAAATAATATTATATTTAACTAAATGTCGATAAATTTTCTCGAAATAAATAACGCAACATTTGTTGCTAGTAAAAAAAATAAAGTTTTAGATTTTAATCTTACGATTAAAAATGAGGGTGAAATAATATGTTTATTGGGTCCATCTGGAATTGGAAAAACTACAATTTTAAGATCAATAGCTGGGCTGCAAAAAATTCCGAAAGGAAAAATTTTTTTAAAAGGAAAAACACTATCATCTGAAAGTATACATATTGAACCAGAAAAAAGAAACGTAGCGTTATCCTTTCAAGACAACAGTTTATTCCCTCATTACACAATATTAGATAATATAAATTTTGGAGCTAAGAGAAATAAAATTGCTACATATAATTTTAATATTGAAGAATTAATAAAAGTTTTGCATTTAGAGGGTTTAGAGGAAAAATACCCGCATCAAATAAGTGCTGGAGAAGCACAAAGAGTATCTTTGGCTAGATCTCTTATGTCCAAACCTGATTTACTTTTATTAGATGAGCCTTTTTCAAATGTAGACGAAAGTTTAAAAGTTGAATTACAACAAAATATTAAGAAAATATTAAAAGAAAAAAAAATCACAACTATTATAGTCACACACGATTCATATGAGGCTTTTTATATGGCAGATTATTGTGGAATACTTTTAAGTCAAACCATGAAACAATTTGATACTCCTTATAATATTTACCACTATCCAAATTCTATAGAAGTAGTCAACTTTCTTAACAGAGGAATCTTAGTTGACGCTAAAGTACTTGATGATAATAGTGTAGAACATAAATGTTTAGGTGTGATTAAAGGTAATTTTGTAAAAAAATATAAAAAAGGCACTGCTGTAAAATTATTAGTACAGCCAGAAGATTTGGAACACGATGATAAAAGTAATTTAAAATTAGAAATAATTGATAGAAAATTTAGAGGAACAAATTTTATATACACTCTTAAAACCAAAAATAAGGATTTAATACCTGTTTTTGTTCATTCACACCACATCCATCAACATGAGGTTGAAGAAAAATTTGGAGTAAAAACACCGATTTATATTGACCATCTAGTATGTTTTTAAGTAAAAGATACTGTAATCAAGCGCTCTTAGCTCAGTTGGATAGAGCATCGGTTTTCTAAACCGAGGGTCGGAGGTTCGAATCCTCCAGAGCGCGCCAATAACCTAACTTTTATTTTGGTTGTAAATAAGTTGTGTAGGATTTTGTGTAGAAATTTTGTAAGCTAGTCAAAAATGGATCCATTAAAATTTATAAAAAACAATACTTATGGAATTAATAAATTAAATATTTCTACAGAAAAAAAAGTAGACAAATTATTAATATTTTTTTCATCTGTTTGTGCTGCTACTGCCGTTCAACCTATACCGTTTGCAGATATTTTTATTCTAACTCCAATACAATTATATATGGGAACATTAATTGCTGAGGCTAGAGGATATAAATTTTCAATGTCAAAAATTTATAAGGAAATTATAGGAGTATTGGGTTTATCTTTTCTAGCTCAACAAACGGCAATAGGCTTATATAAGTTGGGCTTACCTTTTGTAGGTGGATTTATGACTATTCCTTTAGTTTTTATTCTAACTTATACTATTGGTAAAGTTATGGATTTTTATTTTGTATCAAAAACACAAGGTAAAACTTTAACTAAAGACGACTTAAAGAATTTTTTCAAACAGGCAAAAAAAGATGCAAAGAAAAATTTTAGTAAAGATGAGATAAAAAAGAAAACTCAAGAAGTTAAAGAGCAAATGGCAAACTTCAAACCATCTGCCAAAGAGTTTGTGCAAAAAAATATAGATGAACTTGCAGTAATTTCAGTTATCTCAAAGTTAAGAGGTGGTGAAAAATTAGTAACAGAAGAAGAGTATGTAATATTTGAAGCAATGATTAGATCTTCTAATAAAATAACTGATCTAGAAAGTGCTATTGAATTTGCAAAAACTACTGCAGCCAAAGGTACAGAATCTTTAACAGGGGCTGCAAGTAATATTAAAGGAATAGCTCATGAATTAGAATATGTAAAAAATGAAAACGAAGATGGAGATACAGTTTTTGCGTTTTTGCCAAAAGATACCAGCAATCCACAGTTTGATGTTTTGACAATTGATACTTTAACTGGTGAACAAAGATGGATACAATTAAAAACCACTCTTAACGAAGAACACGTCTATAGTTGGTTTAAAAAATATCCAGGTTCTGAAGGAAGTATTAAAGTAAATGAGGAAATGGCAGCTAAGCTTGGACTACCTAGCACAGGAATTGTCGACAAAGAACTAACAATAGATACAAATAATTTTTTAAATAAATTAATTGAAATGGATGAAGGTTCTGTTTCACAAATTATCGAAACATCCCCTCCACTAACAATTTTAGCTGCATCTTTTGTAGTTTATGGATTGTTTAAAAAATACCAAAAAAAAGAAATTTCAAAAAAAAAATTTTTATTTTTGTCAGCAAAGATGACAGGTTTGAAAGCAGCAAAAATAGTAATGCTATTATCATTGCTTACTCTACCAGTAGTTGGTCAAATAGTTGGGGCGTATCTTATTTCTAAATTAATGCTTGCTGCTATTGGAGTTATTGATGTAACAAAAGAAAAATTAATGTTGCCAGCACCAAAGACAGCTTAAAAAAAATAAAATTAGAATGATAAGTTTCTTAAAATAAATAAATTGTGAAGGATGTGTAGTTTTTATTTATGAAAAAAATATTTAATAATTTTAAAAATCTAAGTGCAAGTATGCATTTTTATTACATCATTTTATTTTCTTTCTTAAGTTTATTTATTACGCTTGGGCTAGATTATTTTCCAGAAGTAATGAGAAAATTTTTTTCATATATTATTGTTCTTCCATTAAATATAATTATTTTCTTTGGAATTTGTTTTATGTTTTATAGATTGTTAATTACAGGTGATCCGATTAAAGATAAGAAATTGACGGCAAAAGATTTAAAATATGTACCTTATAAATATAAAAAAAAACTTATAAAAAATAGAAAAAAACGAAGGAAATAAATAAACCCATAATCATCGGTTTACCTAACCGTGGATCTTAAATAAAAACTTGTGTAGGATTTGTGTAAAAATTCATGTTTCAATTTGAAACACTATTGTAAAATAAGGCTTATTTGATGTTACATTTATTTAGATTTTTTTTTCTTAAATAGGTAGTATTCGTTGGTACACTTAAATAGTATTCGAATTTAACAATGATTTTCTAAACCGAGGGTCGGAGGTTCGAATCCTCCAGAGCGCGCCAATATATGAGCAAAAAATTATCCTTGATTTATAAAATAAGTGAAATTGATGGAATAATTACATTCAAAAATAAAAATACCACAATTGGATTTGTTCGATTTAATCAAAAAGGAGAAGTCGAATATATATTTGTTAATCCAGCTTTTAGAAAACAAGGTTTAGCTAAAAAGCTTCTTAAATTAGTGAAAGATAAAACAGGAAAAGAATTAACTCCACAGAAGCCAATAAGTCCTTTAGGTAGAAAGTTATTTAATATAGTTTAAATATAGATGGTTAAAAATATTCTCATTACAGGTGGAGCCGGATATATTGGATCTCATATTTCGGAAATACTTATAAAAAAAAATAAAAACATATTCCTGATAGATAATTTATCAACTGGACACAGAAAATTAATACATAAAAAAGCAAAATTTTTTAAAATTGATATATCTGATGAAAAAAAAATTAGTAATATAATAAAAAAAAATGATATCGACTCTATAATTCATTTAGCGGCAAATTTAATAATAGGAGAAGGTCAAAAAAACCCTAAAAAATATTATAAAAATAATGTTGATGGAACAAAAAAACTTCTAAAAGCTTGTAAAGGAAAAAATGTAAAAAATATTATTTTTTCTTCAACGGCAGCTATTTATAAAGAAGGACAATATCAAGTAACTGAAAATTCAAAAATAAAACCAAAAAGTGTATATGGAAAAACAAAAATGCAAGCTGAAAAACTAATTAAGAATTTTTCAAAAAAAAATAGATTAAATTATGGAATTTTAAGATACTTTAATATTGCTGGAGCAAGTACGTCTGGAAAAATTGGATTAATTAATAAAAATAGCGATCATTTATTTAAAAATTTTTCAATGGAAGTTATGAAGAGAAAACCAAAACTTAGAGTTTATGGTACAGATTATAAAACAAAAGATGGTTCGTGTATAAGGGACTTTATTCATGTTTCTGACATAGCTGAAATTCATTATTTAGTCCTCGAAAAACTTAATAAACTTAATGTTTCAAAAATATTTAATTGTGGCTATAACAAAGGTACTTCAGTTTTAGAAGTTGCAAACGAGTTTAAAAAACAATCATCAAAAAAAGTAAGTATAATTAAAACCAATAAAAGAATGAATGATTTGGTTAAAATAATAGCCTCAAATAAAAAATTAATAAAATTTATAAAATGGAAACCAAAATACAACGATCTTACTAAAATTGTTAAAAGTTGCATAGATTGGGAAAAAAATTAATTATTATGAAAAATTATAAAATTGCATCGATAGCTGGAGATGGTATTGGAAAAGAAGTTTTGCCAGAAAGTTTAAAAGTTTTAAAAAAAGTAGCAAAAAAACATCAGTTTAAAATTGAATTTGATAAGTTCGACTTTGCTTCTTGCGACTATTATAAAAAACATGGAAAAATGCTTCCAGATGATTGGAAAGAAAAATTATGTTTTCATGATGCAATATTTTTCGGTGCTGTTGGAGACCCAGCTAAAGTTCCAGACCACATCAGTTTGTGGGGTTCTCTATTAAAATTTAGAAGAGAATTTGATCAATACATTAACCTAAGACCTGTAAAACTTTTCGATGGTGTTCCTTGTCCTCTGGTTAACAAAAAACCTGGTGACATTGATATGTTAATTGTGAGAGAAAACACAGAAGGGGAATATTCATCAGTTGGTGGAAGGATGTTCAAAGAAACAAATAGAGAAATAGCTATCCAAGAGACAATTATGTCTAAACACGGAATTGACCGGGTGCAAAAATATGCTTTTGAATTAGCAAAATCACAAGGAAGAAAAAAAGTTACAAGTGCAACTAAGTCAAATGGAATTTCAATTACTATGCCGTTCTGGGATGAAAGATTTGACATTATGAAAAAAAAATATCCTGAAATCAAAACAGATCAATTTCATATAGACATCCTAGCTGCTAGATTTGTTTTAACCCCTGAATGGTTTGATGTAGTTGTCGCCTCAAATTTATTTGGCGATATTTTATCTGATTTAGGTCCAGCCTGCACAGGCACGATTGGTATAGCTCCTTCTGCTAATATTAATCCTGAAAATAAATTTCCATCATTGTTTGAACCTGTGCATGGCTCTGCTCCAGATATTGCTGGTAAAGGTATAGCTAATCCAATCGGCCAAATTTGGTCAGGCGCCATGATGCTAAATTATCTTGGCGAAAGTGAAGCTGCTAATACAATTATCAATTCAATTGAAAAAACATTATTATTAAAAGAAAATAGAACTCGTGATCTTAAAGGAAATAGTGATACAGCTAAGTGCACAAAAGCTGTTCTTGATAATATCAATTAAATGTCAAAAAATAATTTGCTAAATTCATTTATAGAATTTTGTAAAAAAAATGGCTTTGAAGAAAATCATCATCAAATTGAAATAATTAATCAATTAGACTCATTCCTTAATCCAAAAAAAAAAATACTTAATTATTTTTTCAATTCAAAAAATAAATTATGTTTTTATCTTCAAGGTAACGTTGGGGTTGGCAAAACTATGGTTCTTAATTTTGTATACAATTTTTACACGCAAAATAAATTAAGACTACATTTTAATGAGTTTATGATTAATTTTCACAATTTTAGACACAAGCAAAAAAATGATAATTCAATTATATCATTTGTCAAAAATTTAAAAACTAAATATGAATTAATTTATTTAGATGAATTTCAGGTGACAAATATCGTTGATGCAATGATTTTAGGTAAATTATTTGAGGTTATTTTTTCTGAAAATATAAAAGTCATTATTACCACCAATACAAAATTAAATGAATTATATAAAGATGGCTTGCAAAGAGAACAATTTTTACCGTTTATTTCAATTATAAAAAATAACTCGATTCAAAAAGAACTTTCTTTAGATGATGATTATAGAATAATAGCAAACAATAAATCTAAAAGAATTTTTTATCCTTTGAATGAAACTACATCATTTAAATTAAATCAAATTTTTCACGAATTAACTAAAAATTCAATTAAAGAACAAAAAAACATCATTACAAAAGGTAGAAATTTCAAAATAAAAAACTACTATGCTGGGGTAACAAGGTTTAAATTTAATAATTTGTGTGATGCAAATTTAGGATCTGAAGATTATCTCAATATTGCTGCTGAATGTAAACATGTCTTTATAGAAGGTGTTCCAATTTTTACTGATCAAAATTCTAATCAACAATTAAGATTTGTTACATTAATAGATATTTTTTATGAAAAAAAAGTTTCCTTAACATTGTCATTACAAAATGATCTTACAAAAATAGGTTCGTCTAAAAAACATTTTGAAGTTTTTAAAAGAACTCTAAGCAGGTTAAATGAAATGACAGGCAATTTTAACTAAACAAAAGGTTGTTTTTACTTACATTTAGATAATAAATTTTATTATTTACCATATATGGTAGATATGAAAAATTGTAATTCAAAAAAAAATAAATCATAATCGGCCCGTTTTGAAACTCGTTTCAAAAATATTGTTAACAATAATAAATATAAAAAGAGGAAATCATTATTATGATCAAATCATTAAAAACTTGGATTTTAGTAGGATTAGCTTCTTTACTTTTGGTTGCTTGCGGCCAAAGTGGAGGTGGTGCTGGTTCTAAAAAATCTAAAACTTTAGACAATACAAAGAAAGCTGGTTTTGTGAAATGTGGAGTTTCACAAGGTTTACCAGGTTTTTCAAATGCAGATGCATCTGGAAACTGGACTGGTCTTGACGTAGACGTATGTAGAGCTGTTGCTGCTGCTGTATTAGGTGACGCAGACAAAGTTAAATACACTCCGTTAAGTGCGAAAGAAAGATTTACTGCATTAACTTCTGGTGAGATAGATATTCTTGCACGTAACACTACTTGGACATTATCAAGGGATGCTGACATTGGTTTAACTTTTGTTGGTGTAAACTTCTATGATGGACAAGGTTTCATGGTTAGAAAAAATTCTGGAATTAATTCTGTGAATGATTTTAAAAATGGTATTTCTGCTTGTACAAATACAGGTACGACTACTGAGTTAAACATGAGAGACTTCTTTAATTCTAAAAACATTAGCTATGAACCAATTGCGTTTGAAAAAGCAGACGAAGTTGTTCAAGCTTATGATGCTGGAAGATGTGATACTTACACAACTGATAAATCTGGTTTAGCGGCACAAAGAACTAAAATGTCTGCACCAGATGATCATAAAGTATTACCTGAAACTATATCAAAAGAACCATTAGGACCTGTTGTAAGACAAGGTGACTCTGTATGGGAAGATATCGTTAGATGGTCTTTAAATACTATGATCGAAGCTGAAGAGTATGGTGTTAATTCATCAAACGCTTCAAGCCTAAAAGATTCAGAAAATCCACAAATCAAAAGATTAGTAGGTTCTGAAGGTGAATTAGGTGCAGCGTTCGGTTTAGATAACGAATGGAGCTTAAGAATTATTGAGCAAGTTGGAAATTACGGTGAAAGCTATAAAAAACACATAGCTGACACTAATATTCTACCTAACAGAGGTCCAAATCAATTATGGACTAAAGGTGGAATACTTTACGTACCACCTGCGAGATAATTGCTAATAAAAATAGAAAGGGCTGGATTTATCTAGCCCTTTTTTTTATTCTCCATAAAATGAATTTTAAAAATTTTAAAATAGATTTTAAAAATAAAAAAAGATTAATACCTCAAGTATTAACTCTTGCTTTCATATTTTTAGTTTTTGCTTATTTTTCTTATAATGCTCAAGTTAATATGGGTAATAGAGGCATATCTTTTGGATATGGTTTTTTAAGTCAAGAAGCTTCATTTGATATTACATTTTCAATGATTGATTACGATGGTTCATATTCTTACGGTAGAGCTTTTTTAGTTGGTTTGCTTAATACACTTTTGGTTTCGATAATTGGTATTATTTTTTGTACAGTACTTGGGGTAACTATTGGTATTGGGCGTTTATCACAAAATTATTTAATTGCTAAAGCAGCAGAGTGGTATGTAGAAATTTTTAGAAACATACCTTTGTTATTGCAAATATTCTTTTGGTATTATGGCGCATTAAGACTTTTGCCATTGCCAGAAAATGCTATCAGTTTTGGTGAAATTTCATTTTTGACAATTAAAGGCTGGTATGTTCCAAAATTTTTATGGACAAATTTTTCTATTTTCTTCTCTTCAATTTTAGTTTCTTTAATTGCAATTTTTTATGTCTTTAAATATGCAAAAAGACAAAGAGAAGAAATTGGTAAACATGTTCCAGCAGGTTTAATTTCTATATTCATATTAATAACTTTGCCTGCTCTTACTTTTTTAATCGGAGGTGTTACATTAAATTTTCAATACCCTGAATTAAATCAATTATCAGAAACTATTTACAATTTTAAAGGTGGAGTAAGTATTATTCCTGAACTAATTTCGTTAGCCTTAGCCTTATCAATGTATACCGCAACATTTGTAGCTGAAAATGTTAGAGCTGGTATTGAAGGAGTTGGAAAAGGTCAAAAAGAAGCTGCCGCTAGTATAGGATTAACACGTGGACAAATTTTAAAATTAGTTGTCATGCCTCAGGCATTAAGGATAATTATTCCACCAACAACTAATCAGTATTTAAACTTAACTAAAAACTCTTCTTTAGCAGCTGCTATTGCTTACCCAGATATTGTTTTAGTCTTTGCTGGAACAGCTTTAATGCAAACTGGAAGGGCTATTGAAATTATATCAATAACGATGGGTACCTACTTATTTTTAAGTTTAACAATCTCCATACTAATGAATTCATACAATAAAAAAATGGCGATTAAGGAAAAATAATAATGATACAAATTCTAAAACCAAATCGAGATAATTTAAATACATCTTTAAGTATTGGATTACCTTTAATTATTCTTGGTTTTATTGATTTTTTTGGAAATACATTTTTAAATACGAATATAACTGAATTTTTACCAAGCACCTTAAGCTACTTTTTTCCATTAATAGTAGGATCAATAGGCTTATACTTTATTAGAATTGAATACAGTGGCATTAGAATTTTGGATCATTTTAATAAAAGTGTAAATTCTACAACCTTTAATGCAGTTCTTACTTTATTAATAATATTTATATTTTTTAAATATACACCACCTTTGTTAGATTGGTTATTTTTTGATGCTGATTTTAAAGGATCTTCCAAAGAGGATTGTACCAGCGATGGAGCCTGCTGGGTTTTTGTTAAAGTTTGGTTCAAAAGATTTATGTATGGAATGTATCCAAACCCAGAGCAATGGCGAATAAATACAGCTTTTCTTATTTTATTTGCTTTAGTTGGAGCAGCTTTTTTTGTTCCTCCAAAATATAAGAAATACATAATTTTATTTATGCTTTTTATTTATCCAATTATTGGAATTAAATTAATTTCAGGTGGTATATTTGGATTGAAATGGATTGAAACAGGAGCTTGGGGTGGACTTTCTCTAACTTTAATAGTTTCTGCTTTCGCTTTAATCTTATGTTTTCCTATTGGTATGTTTTTAGCCCTAGGAAGAAGATCTGATCTTCCAGTTATAAAATACTCATCTATTGGTTTTATTGAAATATGGAGAGGTGTTCCTTTAATAACAGTCTTATTTATGTCAGCTGTAATGTTTCCAATGTTTTTACCAGACGGAACTTATATGGATAAATTAATGAGAGTTATTATAGCCATTACTTTATTTGAGGCTGCTTATATGGCAGAAGTTATTAGAGGAGGCCTTCAAGCTCTTCCTAGAGGGCAGTATGATGCCGCCA
>Ga0233444_10002601_pt1 | contig 18830 bp, 17 predicted proteins | sample SI_124_October20_6_FD_182792 | JGI IMG/M metagenome (GOLD analysis project Ga0233444, IMG submission 182792) | Seawater microbial communities from Saanich Inlet, British Columbia, Canada - SI_124_October2016_10_MG | ecosystem: Environmental > Aquatic > Marine > Inlet | place: Canada: British... | reverse complement strand
TTATGATTGTGTACTAGACGGTGAAGTAATGAGCAAAGACTTCCAAGACCTTATGAAGCAAGTACACAGAAAAGATGGTAAAGCCGCAACTGACTCAGTACTACACTTGTTTGACTTTATACCGTTGAAAGACTTTTTAGAAGGCGGTTGGGATAAACCACAGTCATATCGTAGTAATTTAGTCAAGTACTGGGTACTAGAAAACAATGACATCTTAGAGCACGTTACAGCGTGTGATTGGGAAGATGTGGACTTAGACACTACTGAAGGACAAGAACGCTTTGTAGCGTTAAATAAAGCGGCTGTAGACGGTGGTTACGAAGGGGTTATGATTAAAGATGTTGATGCACCCTACGAATGCAAACGTACACATGCTTGGTTAAAAGCAAAACCTTTTATTGAAATTACACTAAAAGTCGTAGACGTCGAGGAAGGCACTGGACGTAATGCGGGAAGACTAGGTGCCGTAATAGTAGAAGGAGAAGACGATGGATACAATTATCGCCTTAACTGTGGGAGTGGTTTCACTGACGCTCAACGTGATGAGTACTGGACTGAACGTGCTAGTCTCATTGGTCAGTTAATTGAAATAAGAGCAGACGCAAGAACTAAATCACAAGATAGTGATACATACAGTTTACGCTTTCCAAGATTTAAAACATTTCGCGGATTTGATGCTGGCGAAAAAATATGAACATAAAGTTCATATCTATGGATCAGGATGTTATAGACAATTATCCTGTAACTCCAGCAAAGAAAACATTACCTAAATGGTTTAAAGATTTACCTCAAGAGAAGTTTTCTTTCCCTATAGGCAATACATTACCTACTATTAAAAAATGTATGCCAGCAACAGATATGTTGACTAGTGGTTACATTATTCATAACCCAACAGATATTGATATTATTCGAGAAGAAGTTGCAGGTAACTTTGTTGAAAATCGTATTAAAGTAAAAAATAATCAGTATGTACCAGAAGCACATCGTTTTGAAATGTGTCCTGTAAAACATTCTACTAACAAACAACATTGGATTAAACTAAAGAACCCTTGGCTAGTACGAACACCGCCTGGGTATAGTTGTTTGTTTATACAACCTGTATATGAATTTAATCCTAACCTAAGATTGTTATCAGGTATCGTTGATACAGATACCTTTGACTTGCCTGTAGAATTTCCAGGCTGGATTGTTAACGATCATATTATTAAAGCAGGTGATCCATTAATGCAAGTTATTCCTTTTAAAAGAGATGAATGGCAAATGTCAATTGAACATACTGAAACACATACACCTGCAATGACTGAAGAATTACGTTATAAAGATTTATTCCACAAGAAAAAAAAGTTTAATTAACCATTAATACTTGACAATTTACAACCTTTGCTATATAGTACTAAGAACACGAGGAGATTTATGAGATGGCTTTACCGAAAAGAACTAAAAAGAAGACGGTCCGAGCGGCTCCACGCATTAAGCGAGGTAGCAAACTTGCTGACCCTAACTGGGATGGTTGGGAAGAATGGTCTGGAGAACAGTACCATAAGTTTGCACAAGGAACCAGAGAATTTTATTATCAAAATTTTAAACCAGCAGATTTATACCCATTCACTTGGACTTGGATGGGGCAAAATGGTTATACTAAAGAACAAATTAAACAAGCAAAAGCCGCACCTGGCTTTACACTAAGCGTTACAGCCGCAATTACTTCAAAGATGTTGCTTTGCGGAATGCCGCTTTACAATCCTAAAGAAGATGAATATTGGCAATCATTACCCGGAACAATGGGCAATACAAGACCTGCTGATGAATTCCTTAAGAAACGTATTGAAGAATGTATTGTTGCAGGTAAAGTAATTGTAGACGAAAAAGCAGAAGAAGCAGAAGAAAAGAAAGATATATACGTTCCTACTATTCAAGAGCGTATTAGAGATCAAGCATATATTCAAAGTGAAAAACTAGAAGAATGGCTTGATGGGTTTATCAGTGATAAGAAAAACTTTGATCCAAAAGGGTTTGACTTTAAAACACACTTCCGTGAAATGAATGTAACACAAGCACATGCACGTAAACTTAAAGGCTTCTACGAAACTGAACTAGATGACTTTAAAGCATTAGATCGATATCCAACTGCTGGACAGTTGAAAAAGATGAGTGAACATGAACAAGACCAGTGGGCTCAACTTAAAGAAGGATATGCACATCTTAAGAAAGCAGATATTAAAAACTTTACTACTGCTATTGAAGAACTAATGACAGCATTAGACTTTGTTATCGATAGTGCTAAGGCAACACGTAAACCACGTAAGCCTAAAGTATACAGTGCAGATAAGATAGTTGCAAAATTAAAATATTGTGTAACAGATGACAAGTTCAAACTTGCAAGTGTGAATCCTACAGACATTGTTGGTGCAACAGAACTTTGGGTGTTTAATACTAAGACACGTAAACTAGGAAAATACATTGCAAAGAACATCGATCCAAAAGGTATGGGTAGAGACGGAACTGGTCTTAGTGCAAAAGGTACAACTATTATAGGATATAATGAAGAATTAAGTGTTCAGAAAACTCTGCGTAAACCGTTAGATCAAATTAAAGATTTTAAAGCGGCAGGAAAAGTAAAATTGCGTACATTCTTGGATGATATCAAGACTACAGACACCAAATTGAACGGTCGTTGTAATCCTGAAACTGTGCTTCTCAAAGTTGTTTGATAAATACTTACATGAGCACAGAAGATCTTCAAAATAGCCTAGATGGATTAGGTACAGCAATACAGGACCTTGCAAACCGTGAGGCTCCAGCACCCGTTATTAACGACCGTAGTTTAAGTGGTAATAAAATCAATGGAGGCTTAATTACTAATTTCACAAGTAGTGGTATTAGTGATCAAGCATCACGTATGATCTTAATGGTTGATAACGATGGAATTACTGTAGACACTATTGACGCAGATACACTAGAAGGTGATGTTTCTGTAACAGGTGCATTAACAGTTGCTGGAAGTATTACAGCACAAAGTCTACATGTTGACGAACTTACAGCAGATGTACGTAACGAGCGTTCAACTAGTTTAGAATTTGAAGGCGGTATAGTAGCAGGCAAAGGACTAGTATGGAGAACAGCAGATGTATCCAGACAGTTTGTATACCATGAAAATCCACATAGAATGTTTTCTTCCGAAAACATGGATCTTGCTCGTACAAAGCATTACAGTATCGGTACTGTTCCTGTAATTACAGAAACAGATTTAGGTTCAACTATTATTAATAGTAGCCTAACAAACTTAGGTGTTTTAGATAGTTTAAGTGTTACAGGTAATGTTGACTTTGACGGATATTTGTTCTGGGAAGCAGAAAGTAATAGACTAGGTATTGGTACACAAACACCAAATGCTACGCTTTCTATTGCTAATTTAGATGCAGAATTTATAATCGACAGTGAAAATGATAGTGGCATAAGAATTGGTAACTGGACTAATGATGATCTACAAATTGTTACTGACGATACAACTAGATTAACTGTCAAAGCAAATGGCACCATTAACATTGGCACACAAGGTAATGACAATGCAAGGTTACATGTATACGGAAAACTAGGTGTTGGTGTTGCAAACATTGATGCTGACGTAAGCCTAAGCACAGCAGGACCAGTTAAAATTGATGGACGCAAAATGGAAAATGGCGCGGCAATACCTACAGCAGGAATTTACGCAGTAGGCGATATTGTTTGGAATACAAGTCCTACTCCAACAGGCTATGTAGGATGGGTTTGTGTAAGGGATGGTACTCCTGGAACTTGGAAAGCCTTTGGCGCTATTAGTTCATAAAAGTCCGACTTAATTAATTTTCAAAACTTATTAAATACTCTGTACTAACTAAAAGGTTGGGGAGAAAACACGAATGAATAAAACACAAAAAGAGGCAAACATAAACAACATTGAGGCTCAGGTAGATCGCTGGGATCTGTTCGCACGACTAGTGCCAACAGTTTTTCTAGTAATCAATCTAATATTAGTAACAACAGGCATAATTGACTTTGAACAAGCATTCTGGGTGGGTCTCGGACTGTTTGCTGTAACAGCAGTAACTTGGTGGTTTTGGACTATATACACTATAAGGCACTTGGTTAAAACACTTAACAGGGCAAGTAAAAACTTAGCCGAGGTACGTGACGAATTTAAGTCAGTAAATCACGACTTGGAGAAATTTAAAAATGACAAAAGATAACAAATTTATTTTAATAAAGGCGATGACTAACATAATCAGCGGACTAAGTATGGTGACAATTATAACATTAGGAATAATGTATATGAGTTTCGATAATGAGTTTGTATTTACAGACACACATATCAGCGTTACAAACAATCCAGTAACAGCAGAAAAAGACATAGAGTTCTTTATGGTAGGCTCAAAGAAGTACGAATGTAATAGTACAGCCGCATATGGCGTAGCACACGCAACAGACGGTTCACATACATATGATCTAAACACATTTACAAAACGCTATGTACAAAACACAGCACCAGGTGACCGTGTTGAAAATGGCTGGCACATGAAAGTGCCTGAACATATGAAAAAGGGTGGTGAGTATCGTGTGAGTATGACAGGCGAGTTTGATTGCGTACATCTAATATTCAAAACTCATAAAACGCAAACTTTCGATAACATTTATTTAATAGTAGACCCACGCTAAATAATTTTATGTTAGTAATTGGCAACGGCGAAAGTCGCAAAGGTATTGATATAGATACAATCAAGGATACAAAAATTGGTTGCAATGCAATACTACGTGACTACTTTGTAGAACATCTAGTATGTGTAGATCGCAAGATGGTACGCGAGGCCATTAATGCAAAATACAAATCAAATATATACACTAGATCAAATTGGATAGACGAATTCAAAGCATATGGAGTAATGGAAGTTCCTCAATTACCATACAAAGGCAAAGAACGGCCGGACGAGCCCTTTCAATGGGGTAGCGGACCTTATGCAGTATTAATAGCATGTAATCTTGGAAATAATATTAATATGATAGGATTTGATTTACATAGCAAAGACAAGTATATGAATAACGTATACAAAGATACAAATAATTACAATAGAAGCGATCATCATTTTATAGATCCAAGATATTGGATACATCAAATAGGTGTATTAATGGAGATATATCCAGACAAGCGTTTTACCATATATCAAAAAGATTGGCAGTTGCCCGATCAGTGGAAATTACCAAATGTTTCACTTGACAACATAGATAACTTATAGTATAATAAGTACATAACACAGAGGACTTAATGCGTCGACCCTCTTTAAATACTCCGCCGTTTAATATAGGAGAAAAATATGGCTTATTACAGCACAAAACATTACGGACACAACATTGGACTATCAGCAGTCTTTAGACAACCTAACGCAGATCATTCACACTGCCATTTACTACATGGTTACAGTTTAGCATTTACATTCACATTTGGATGTGACGAACTAGATAATAAAAACTGGGCAGTAGACTTTGGTGGACTGAAGCCTCTAAAGAAATGGTTAGAAGATCACTTTGATCATAAGACAGCGATTGATAAAAACGATCCGCACTTAGATAAGTTTATGGAACTACAAGAATTAGATCTAGCAGAAATTGTTGTAATGGATGGTGTTGGTGCAGAGAAGTTTGCAGAACACGCATTTAACTTTGCAGACAAACTAGTACGTGAAGCAAGCGACAATCGTTGCTATTGCGTAAAAGCAGAATGTGCAGAACACGGTGCCAACTCAGCAATATATACAAGAGACAACGAATCAGGGTGGATGACAAAGTAGTGGTTAAAAAATATTATCCTGGAGAAACAAAAGAACAACGTAAGGCACGTAAGCAACTAGAAAAGGAAACGGGCAAAAAAGTACATCAGCCTATTCCTAAATCGACTGTTGTACGTGAACCCCCAAAGGAACCTACACCTACTCCAAAACCGCCATTAGTTAAACCTAAGCCCAAAGTAATTCCTCCTCCTACAGATAAAACAGACTTAGATGATCCAGATAGATGGAGTAAAGGTTTTGAACCAGAAGCAAAACGATATATTGTGTGCCTAAAGCATGGACAAAAATATGATGGGGAATATGTAAACACATTATATCGAATGTGTAAACGCAATATGACATTGCCATTTGAATTTGTTTGCTTCACAGAAAATCCAAATGATTTACATAAAGATATTCGAATTGAACCTTTGCCGCAACATCGAGGATTATCAGGTTGGTGGTATAAGCCTATGTTTTTTAATCCGGAACTAGTATTACAAGGTACAGTTTTATTCATTGACTTGGATGTAATCATTTTTAGAAACATTGATAAACTTTTTACATATCAGCCAGGCAAGTTTTGTGTGATTAGAGATTTTAATCGAAGAAATAATCCTAGTTGGAATAAGTTTAACAGTAGTTGCTTTAGATTAGAAATTGGTCAACATCCATATGTATATAAAAACTTTATGCAAAATCCTGTTGTAAATTCTAGAAAGTTTCATGGAGATCAAGATTGGTTGTATGATCAAGTAAAAGATAATTATGTATATTGGCCAGACGAATGGCTACAAAGTTATAAGTGGGAAATGCGTAACAAACCCACTATGACACGGATCGACGGTGTAAGAAACTTTGCAACTCCTGGTGTTCCTGAAATAAATCCAAACACAAGTATTGCAGTATTTCATGGAGAACCCAATCCGCATAATTGTGTAGATCCATGGTGTAAGGAGAATTGGGTATGACCGGTATAGTAAATAGTGCAAAATTAATTCCGTTATTTCCTACTCACATAATGAAGTTTCCATTATTTGATCAGTATGAAAACTGGGATGGATTATTAGCACAATTAATGGAGGCTGAAACATCTGAAAACGTAATTGTAGAAGGTAAGGCTCAAACAAGTTATAACGAAGATTGGCGTACTAAAAGTTATCTATTAGATCATCTACCGGAGTTAAGTTCTTTAATGTTAACATGTCTATCTACGTATGCACGATATAATAATCAAATTGCTCCTATAATTGATGATAGTTGGTATACTATTATGCACAAAGGAAGTAAAGTACAACGTCACAGGCACGAAGGTAGTGCAATAAGTGGTACGTTATTTGTTAATGCACCTGAAGGTAGTAACGGACTTGCATTTGCTAATCCTACTATTCCACATAGAATGGCAGAGCGTCAACAAACACCTGGTCAAGACTATGGACATTTACAAGAAGTTGAGAGCGGAGACTTATTAATATATCCTAGTTGGATGGAACACTTTGTTCCTGCTATTGATTGTGATTACAGAACTACCATTAGTTTTAATAGTCACTATCCAGTTTATACAAAAAATAATACAGAGACAACATGAAACAAGTTTTTACAAAAAGTATAGAAAAAATATTTCCAACAACTGTTATGAGATTTGATTTAAACAGTCATTCTCATTATAGTAGAATGTTAGACGTTGTAAACAAAACAAAAACTGAATGGCATGCTATTATGAAAGATAGCGAAAGTACATACAACGAAGCAACTTCTAATAGATGGTTAGATAAACTAGGACTAGAACCTATTAAAGAATCACTAGAAGATTGTGTGCAAGAATATTGTCTAACATATGGATTGCCAGAATTAGTAATTACAAACAGTTGGATGAATAGAGTTGGAATAAACGGTGCTGTTCGACCTCATAGACATGAAGTAAGTGTTTTAAGTGGTGCATTTTATCCTATTGCTGATCCAGGAAGTGCTCCGTTAGTTTTTAAAAATCCTTTGCAAGTTTACAAAATGTACGAGTATGCGGCGCAAGAAACAATGTATAATGCGGCAATGATGGAAGCACCTTGTGAACAAGGTAGTTTAGTGTTATTTCCTAGTTGGATTGAACATTTCACAAATGAAAATACTACCGAAAATCGTGTTACTATTAGTTTTAATACATCATATAAAAAATGATCTTGACAAACTTTAAGAAACGTGTTATACTTGCTATACAATGGTACAAACAATTACGACAACATCCTGCACATTATGCGTGGCACAACTGCATACAATGGGCATGGGACAATTCAGGCACACACGAACTAGATGGACAATATAGAAAATGGTAACTAAACGCATAGGCTTTGCATGTAAGTACATGCACCCAGATCAAACGCAGAAGAAGAAACTGCTAGAAGAAATTCAACGTCCACTAAATACTCGTAGCACAACAGTACAATGGCTCAATAGGCAAACACGTGAAGTAGCAGAAGAACGCTTGTGGGACATTATGGTACATAACATTCAATCGTACCATCACTTGATTGCATATGTTGGAGGATTACCAAATGAATTACGTATGGTCAGACTTGGTAGCGATGTACTTCCTGTTTATACCCAGCATGAGTGGTCTTATTTTTGGCGCAAGCCTGATGTGGTTGCGTACTGTGAAAAGTACTTCGCAATCGTCGGCGAAGCGGCAAGGGCCTACAATGTCCGACTATCGATGCACCCAGGCCAATTTACTGTACTTGCGAGCGACAACCCCGAAATTGTAGAACGGAGCATAGAAGAATTTGAATATCACACCGACATCATACGCTGGATGGGATACGGGCGTACCTTCCAGGACTTCAAATGTAACGTCCATATATCAGGCAGGCAAGGTCCAGCCGGTATCAAACACGCAGTTGACAAAAGACTTTCTCCAGAAGCGAGAAACACAATCACGATTGAGAACGACGAAAACAAATGGGGACTCGAACACAGTCTCGAACTTGTCGACACCTGCGCATTGGTATTGGACATACACCATCACTGGTGCCGTGAAGGCGAATATATACGTCCCACCGACGATAGATTTGCTCGCGTAATTGATTCGTGGCGTGGTGTGCGTCCTGCAATACATTATTCATACAGTAGAGACGAAGCACTACCCGAAGGCTTTGCACATGACACAATGCCTAACTTTCCAGCACTACTAGAAGCAGGTCACAAGAAAGGCAAACTACGAGCGCACAGTGATTACTATCCTAACGAGAAAGTAAATGCATGGGCACTTTCTTTCTTACAATACGCCGATATTATGTGCGAGAGCAAGATGAAAAATTTAGCGAGCATTAAATTGCTAGATCAATACAATAAATATATAACAACGGAGGCTTATGCCAAAAATGAGAAAGTTCCTTTTTTGGAATGAAAAGGGTGATGAAAAAGAAACAGAACAGTTGAGTCTAACAAGAGCAGTAAAATCTGTACAAAGTGACTTTAAAGATCAATTTATAGGTGTTGAATACATCAGTAAAAAAGGTAAAGAAGTTGTAGACAGAATAAAACTACCTTGGGGACGAAAAGTTAGACAAGCAATTGAAACTGAAAAGAAAAGAGCCGCTTTAAAGGCTAAACAAGCACTACGTTGATAAAGGAGAAAAAAATGATTAAATCATGGATTAATTCAAGAATGAAAGAGCGTACATCTTGGGATGGCGCCGCATTAGTACTACTAGGACTAATGGTACTATTTCTTGCACCACTAGCAAAAATTGCCGCTGGTTTAGCAGTAGCATATGGTGCATGGACTATTTGGAAATCAGAATAGTTACAACTTACCAATAGGAATATTACTAGAAGCAGAGAGGTTGTTCCATTTCTGCTTCTGGTCTACTCCTGCTTTCTGTGCAAATCTCTTTGCATCACAATCACCACATACATGAAAATAGTTATTATTTAGGCGTTTAGGATCCATACTTCCACGTGGACGCACAAATTCTGTATTACAACTATCACAACGCAGTCGAGCAAACGTTTTAGTCTTAGTATACTGGTGTTCAATACCGTTTTTAGACTTTCTTACGTGCCGGCTTTTCTTTTTTATTTCTTCTAAGAACATAACTATATTTATTACATTCGGATTACAAAACACTATGATAAATAACTATAATAAGGGAGTTCCAATGGATATTTGTACACTTACAGACGCCGCAAAAGCACAAATTGCTACAATTTGCAAAGATAATAATGTTTATGCTGTTACGCTAAACATGAAAGGTGGAGGCTGTGCAGGCTTTGAATATGAATGGGGAACATACGATACAGCAGACAAACTACTTGATGATGATCAGATAATTTATGCTACAGAAAAATGTACATTTATTGTAGGTGCGGCTAGTATGATGTTTTTGTTTGGAACTAAAATAGATTATAAAAAAGATATTATGGGGTCGATGTTTGATATCATTAATCCTAATGCACAGAGCAGTTGTGGTTGCGGTGTGAGTGTAAATTTTGATATGGACAAATTAGCAATACCTGCTTAATGGAGTAAAATATGGCAAGAGAAATTATTGATATTGGTGTAGAAGGTAACGACGGTACAGGTGATAGTTTACGTGAATCGTTTCGTAAATCCAACGAAAACTTCCAAGAACTATACGCAGTATTTGGCATCGGCGGACAAATTAACTTTAGAAGTTTAAGTGATACACCAGATGATTATACAGGACTAGCAAGTAGAGTACTTGCAGTTAACACTGCTGAGGACGGAGTTGAAGCATTAGAACTAGTTTCAAATGGTGCTATTACTGGAGATCCTGCAGACGATACTATTGTGTTCAACGTAACACAAGCAGGTAAATTATTAATTCAAGCAGGTAGAACAAATGTATCAGGCGACACTAGTCCACAACTAGGCGGTCACCTGAATGCCGCAGAGTATTCAATTGGTAATGTTAGTATTTCCACAGCAGACGCGGCGGCATTTACATCAAAGTACGGCGGCAATTATACTATACACGACCTAGTACCAGACAAAGAATACAACGATCAAAGATATCCAAAAGCAACCAGCCCAGGTAAAATGGGTGGACTACGTGATGAGCCTGCAGACGCTTCAGAATATACATTAGACATTACAGGACTTGTATCAACACAAGATTTACAAGTACAGGATCATGGTCTTGATAGAGCAAGTAACGGGCAAAGTTACAAATATACATCAACAGGATCAGCACTAACAGGTCTTGTTAAAGATCAAATTTATTATACTCGTATTGCAGATGATAATACAATTAGTTTACACAACAGTTCAGCCGATGCTATTGCTAATACAAATAGTATTGCTATTACAGGAACAGTAGCCGCAGGTGTTCATAAACTTGTTGACCAAGGATTAGACACAGCCTTAGCAGGATATTATCTAGCAAACGAAGCATTACCACGTAAGAGTGTTGTGCGTAGAGCAGGCGACACAATGACCGGTGCATTATTTGCACACGACCATCCAGGAGCATTAGCAGGCACACTAGGTGCAGACGCAGATGATTTACAAGTTGCAACTAAATTATATGTTGACCAACAAGAAGGTATAAGTGCGAGTAACTTATACGTTAGTACATCAGGTGATGATAGATATCTTAAGTCAGCACCGGGCAAAGCAGGTAGAAGTAATTCATATGCACTTGCGTCGATTGGTGCCGCGGCACGTAGAGCAGAAGAATTACAAATTGCTTCTAAATTTGAACTAGGTAACTATGCACAAACAATTACACACTCGACATTTACAGTACCTACTGTAATTACTAGTGCTGATGTATTAAGTATTCCGTCAGGTCGTAATAATGTACGTGAATTACTTAAAGAAAACAGAAATTGGATTAGAGCAGAAGTTATAGGATATCTTAATGCAACATATCCAAACTTTACATATGATAAAGATATTTGTTCGCGTGATGTAGGATTGATGATCGATGCTGTTACGCTTGATACCTTAACTGGTAACAATGCTAACTTTTTGTCAAGACGTGCTGGTATTAGATACTATGCTAACGCAAGTGCAACAGCGGCTATTACTACACAGAAAACTGAAACACTTGCAGGTATTACTTTCTTAAAAGGACTTGTAAATTTAGTACTACAAAATCTTAGTCCAGGTACAACATATCAGTCAGTTTATTCACAATATATAAATTCAGGATATCAAACAGATGCGACTGCACGTAATTCAGTTGATGCAAAATTTGATATTATTGTAAGTATTATTAATGACGGTAATGTTTTTGATGCTCCGGCTATTGTTGACGGTAGTACATACAGCCTTCAAATTACTAATGGTACTAACAATGACTATGTTGACCAAGGTGATCCAGACAACACAGATATTTTACCAGGCAAAGTTATACGTGGTAAAGAATCAGGCGCATTAGGTAGAGTTGTTGAATATCAAAGTGAAAATTTAAATCCATCTAATCCTACTAATACAGATATTTTAGAACTACAACTTTTAGAACCAGTAGAGTTTATAGTAGGTGAAGAAATTGAATATGCTAATACAATTAAATTTAGTCAAATTAGTATTAGAATCGAGTCAGGTACTTACGAAGAACACTTTCCGATTAGATTGCCTGCAAACGTATCATTAAAAGGTGATGAGTTTAGACGTGTAATTATTAAACCTAAAAAAGGTAGTTCACAGTCTCCTTGGGCCAATGTGTACTTCTATCGTGATGAAGAATTTGATGGACTTAGAGGTGATACAGGTAGTATAACAGGTGTTAAAGATACTAACTTACCTACAGGTGGATCACGCTATATTAATCCACTAACAGGTAATCCAATTGGTTGGTTTGGTAGACACTATTTAACAGACCCAACTGAAGATACAAATGTAAGTAACTTTGGTATTACTAATCCAGGTAAGTTTCCAATTGCTTCTAAAATACTTACGAAGAACTTAGAATTTATTGTTGAAGAAGTTATTAGTTTTGTAAACACAACATATCCAAGTTTAACTTACAATCAAACTAAATGTCGTAGAGACACAAGATTAATTGTAAAAGGACTAGCGGCTGACTTAGTATATGGCGGTCGAGAAAGTTCATTAACAAATCAAGGTGCATACTACGCCGGTGCAGTTGCAGGTCAAGAAACAGAAACTGAAGCGGCAATACAATATATTAGTACCTTAGCAAATACTATTTTACAAAACAATGCAGTTACAGCAACACAAGTAATTGAAGAACAAGTTATTGATCCAAGTTTAACTGTAGAAGCAAACGCATACACAAATTTAGATGCACTTGTTGATTGTGTAGCATTTGCATTTAACGCAAATATTAACCCACCAAAAAATAACAATGAACTTGATGTGTTCTTGTGTAACGATGGAACTATTGTAAGAAACTGTTCTGTTACAGGACACGGTGGATTTATGATGGTGCTTGACCCAGATGGTCAAGTTAAAACTAAATCACCATATTGTCAAACAGGTTCAAGTTTTTCACGCTCATTAAACAGACAAGCATTTAGAGGTGGTATGTTTGTTGATGCATTTGTTGGTAATACACCTATGGAAGTTATTAATAAACAAACAGCATTTAAAATTGATGTACGTTCACAATCCGGTCAGGGGTTGTTTATTAAAAAACCACAAGTACCGTCACCGTTCTATATGGAAGGTAGACGTTTTCAGGTTAACGCAGTTAGAAACTGGGATCCAACACTAGGTACAGCAACACTTATTCTTGATCCAAGTTCAAATTCAAAAGCAGGATTTACAGGAACATTATACGGCTCAGTTGTATTAGATAATGCAAGTTCAATTAACCCAATTGAAATTACTGTTCAAACTGCTGGTAACAGAAGTATGCTTGGTAATGACTTTACACAGGTTAATGACTTAGGTTACGGACTAGTAGTTACAAACGGTGCATTATCAGAAATGGTATCACAGTTTACTTACTATTGTTGGACAGCATATTACGCAAACAACGGTGGCGAAATTAGATCACTTAACGGTTCTAACGCTTATGGTGAATATGGATTAGTTGCTAATGGTAGTGATCCAAACGAAGTTCCAGACGCAGTTACATTACGTGATAACATGGCTAAGGTTGCTAGAACAACAGAAGCCGCTACTATTCTAACGTTTTCAGATGTAATTGGTGCAGTAGCAGAAGGTGGTTCAGGACCAAGTGGTGTAGGACATACCGTTACTCAAGCAGGCACTGGTGCTTCAGGTGAAGTTGTTGTTGAAACAGCAGGTAAAGTTTTATACTTGAAAAATGTAACTGGTACATTTAACACTACTGGAGCAGTAACATTAAATGATAGTACAGCAATTGGCGTACCAACAGATGTGAGTGCGGCAGGAATATTACTTACAAAAGAACAACTAAGTGTACATACATATGACTTTGAGTCATTACCTCAAAACAGAGGTGAAATTAATATTTTACACAGTAACGGAAACTACGGAAGATATGAAGTTTCTAGTATTGCAAAAGTAACAAATTTTAGAATAGATGGACATAATGATGTTGCATACACAGCAACAGCATCAGGAACTGGTGCTAAATTTGATGTGCAAAAAACACGTCAAAGCAGTGGTACATATGTATCACATGTTCTTGCGCCAGGTATAAATTATCAAATAGGCGATACATTTGTTGTAGATGGAACAAAACTAGACGGTGTTACAAGTACAAACGATTGTACAATCACAGTTGCAACAGTTGACGGCGACGGTAAAATTTTAACAGTTACCTCCACTGGTACTGTAAACGTTACAACTGATACTCCAATTTATGATGGTCAAGTTTACAAATTAAGTTTTAGTACTGCAACAGCAGGATTTAGTAACGATGGTTTAATTGAAGGATTAAAACATGGGCACTTTGTTTCATATAGACATAACCAAGTTGTTATTGTTGACAATGTGTTAGACACAAGTAGACTTACAATTCGTCCAAGTACAGCATTTGAATTTGACGAACGTGAAGGATTTACATACAGAACAACAGAATTTACAACTACAGAAACAACAGGTGAAAATTTACCAAGTGATGAAATCTTAATGGGCTTTGATGCTACTTACGATTACGTTAGAGTTATTGTAGATACTAACCATACAGGCGATACACCAGCAGTAGGCTTTGGTGGTACTACATTAGGTGCTACTAAAGGTGACGTAGGTATTGCGGTTGCAGAACTTACAGAAGTTTCAGACATTGCAAGATTACGTAGAGGTGACATGATCTTTACATGGGAAGGTAAGACACACAAAGTTGTTGATTACTTAGACTTTGTTGGATATGCGGTTATTAAGATTGAAGACATAACTGATGCGACAAACCCAAGTGGTAAACTTGATCACAACTTAACAAACAATGCAACAGGTCTTCATCTTCCAGTTGAATTAAGTGGCGGACAAGCAAATACAATTAGAATTGGGTTGCCAGCAGGTGCTCCAGGTGATATTACAATTAACATATCACTTACAAGAGCAACAGGACATGACTTCTTAGACATTGGTACAGGATCATATAACACTAGTAACTATCCAAGTGTACTACTAGGTGCTCCAAGATCACCAAATCAATCATATGAAGTACAAGAACGTTCTAAAGGTAGAGTGTTCTACGTAAGTACAGACCAAGACGGATTCTTCCGTGTAGGTAGATTCTTTACAGTTGACCAGGGTACTGGTACAGTTACATTCGCAGGTAGTATTGCGTTAAGTAACTTGGACGGTATTGGTTTTAAACGTGGTGTTGTTGTTAGTGAATTTAGTACTGACGATGGTATGACACAAAATGGATCAGATATTGTTCCAACACAAAACGCAGTACGTGGATATGTAAACAGACGTTTAGGTTGGGATCATAATGGTCTACCAGTGAACAATGTTATCGGCGGCGGCACAGTTCCAAGAGATGGTCATGCGGCAATGACAGGTAACTTGAACATGGGTAGTAATAGAATTATCAATGTCCAAGCACCATCACAAGATTCAGATGCAGTAAACAAAGCATACGTTGATAATGTTGTAGAACAGTATAATACCATTGACGGTATGCGTGATGTAACATTAGAAAAGCCGGCAGGCAATGTCCAAACAGATGCAGATTTCTATAAAGATCAAATCATGCACAGAAGTGGTTACAGAGTAATAATGGTCGATGCAGATAATATTGCAGATGGTCCGTTAACAGCAAACGGTAAATTGGTTCAAGGTGCAAACATTGGTGAAATATATGCTATTGATAACGAAGTAGACGGAGTTCTTGGAAATGTTTCAAGAGTAGTTTATGAAGAAGTATCAGGAACAATTACACAAGCAAGTTTACACACTGAAGAATCTACCAAAAGTGTAAACACTGCATTAGGCACAGTTACATATGCAGGCGCAGGTGTAAACGGTAATATTAACGTTGGTCGAGGAACTGATTATAGTGCTTATGTAACCAATGCAGGTACTGGTTATGTTCAAAACGAAACATGGACTATTGCAGGAACTTTACTAGGCGGCGCAACTCCTGCGAATGATGCAACATTTACAATTACAGCAGTTAATGGTAGTGGTGGAATTACAGCATTTACAATTACAGGTACAACAGGATTAATTACACAACCAACAGGTACAGTTGTAAGTGGTCCGCATCATGAAGTTGTTAATGCAACAGTTGATGGAAACAGTCAATTAGAATTTACTGGTTCAAGACTAGCAGACGAATACAGAGTTTCATACGATATTAAAGACAACAGTATAATGAACGCAGATGTAAATACTGCGGCGGCGATTGCACAAAGCAAACTTGCTATGCAAGCGGCAAGTACTATTGCAGATGCTACAAGTGGTAGTGGTGGTAGTGGAGCAGTTATTCAAGAAGACTTAGGTCTTGCAGTATTTGATAGCGGAGACTTTACAGTAACAGATGGATTTGTGACACTTAAAACTGGTAGTGTTGACTTAACAGACATAGAAGAAATTGCAAATAACACTGCATTAACAAACATTAGTGGTGCATTAGCAAGTCCAACTGCACAAACAATTACTACAATCGGTGGTGCAGATAGTATTGTAATGACTAAGAGTGATGGTATGATTAGAACAACTGGTTTGATCATAGGCGCGGCAGATACTAACGTAATTTTACAACCTAAGTCAGGTGCGGCAACAACAATTGAAATGCTTACACCTGGTGGCGCACAAATATTTGAAGCGGCAGGTACAAGTGCTATTACAGCAGAATTTACTGCAAGTATTGATGTTGGAGACTCAGGTGCTAACACACAAAGTACACTTCAACAAAACTCAACATACAACAACCAAGCACGAATTAGTTCGGATTGGATGTATACACAGTTTATTGAAGCGGCTAATGAAAAAGGTACAGGTTCAACAGGTATTGCACTAGGTGCAGGAACTGGTAAAACTAACGCAGGTGAAGTTAGTATACTTGTTAAAGATTCAGCGGCAACTAAAGCACCATTTAAATTTAGCAAAGATGGAGTTGTTCCTGACACAAACAATGTTTATAATATTGGTACAGCATCATTAGCGTACAATACTGTTTATGCTACAGTGTTTGACGGTACAGCAACACAAGCACGTTATGCTGACTTGGCAGAAAACTATTCAGCAGATACAGAGTATGAACCAGGAACAGTTATTGTACTTGGTGGTGCAAAAGAAATTACAACAACAGCAACCAAAGGTGATAAAAAAGTCATTGGTGTTGTAAGTGAGAAGCCAGCGTACTTAATGAATAGTGATTTGACAGGTGAGTTTGTAACTCCAGTTGCATTGACAGGTAGAGTTCCTTGCAAAATTATTGGCAAAGCACAACCTGGAGATATATTAGTGTCAAGTGCTATTGCTGGGTATGCAATAGTTGACAACAATCCAACAGTAGGAACAGTAATTGGTAAAGCGTTGCAAGCCAAAGACACTACTGAAAGAGGAACAATTGAAATAGTAGTAGGGAAAGTGTAATGGCAAAACAAATAGTTAACCTAGGTACAAGTGCTAACAAAGGTGATGGAGATCCATTACGTACAGCATTTGATAAAGTAAATGACAACTTTACAGAATTATATCTTGATTTAAAACAAGTTAAGTCAGCACAAACAGGAGGTGGCACACTAATTGTTGATACTATTGGTAGTGTACACGCAACAGATAGTACATTACTTGTAGACGGTAATAACAGCAAAGTTGTAGGACCTTTAGCAAGTACAACTTGGGACGTTGTTGATAATAACATTGATATTACAACTACTAACACAGGTGTAAATGCAAATATTACTATTGAAGCACAAGGAATTGTAACACTGCAAGAAAGTGCGGCAGAAGATTATGTCCAAGTAAGTCAAAATGGAGTTGTAATTTATTCGAATACTGATATTGCATTACGCACACAAGGACAAGACATACACATTGGATATGACACACTCAGTGGTAATGTTGAAATGGGACACAACAGTTCATTTGTAAATATTAATGGTACATTAAATGCAAATGCATTTTCAAAAATAGTACCGCCAAGTTATACAACAGCGGCACGTAACGCATTTACTACAGAAGGATTCTTAGTTGCTAATACAACCACAGGACATGTTGAAGCATACATAAACGGTGGTTGGAAAAATATGACAATTACTGATGTAGGTGGATTAACTGACAATGGTAATTTAATTGCAACTGATTTATCCGACTTAACAGATACAACAAATTTAATTCCAGGTGATGTAGCAAACCTAACTGACTTGAGTAATTTAATTCCAGGAAACATTGGTGATTTATTACCAGGTGGTAACCTAAGTGATGTACTAACAAAATCAGCAACAGGTTATGCTTGGACAGCACCAGCATACTTTGGAGGTGATTTTGATGACTTAGGAGTAACACCAACAACACTAGCAGGTTATGGAATTACAGACGCAGTTACTCTTACAGGATTAAGTGTAACAACAGCGAGTGCTGGCTCAGCCGCACTATCATACAATACTTCAACAGGTGCATTTACATTTACACCACCTGATCTAAGTTCATAC
>Ga0233444_10002600_pt1 | contig 18831 bp, 18 predicted proteins | sample SI_124_October20_6_FD_182792 | JGI IMG/M metagenome (GOLD analysis project Ga0233444, IMG submission 182792) | Seawater microbial communities from Saanich Inlet, British Columbia, Canada - SI_124_October2016_10_MG | ecosystem: Environmental > Aquatic > Marine > Inlet | place: Canada: British... | reverse complement strand
AATCTGATTTTACAACTCTTGCCCAATTGACTAATCTTTTGCAATCTAAAATTTTAGCATTAGGTAAACCTGTTTTAATTTTTTCATAACAGTAAGCAGTGAAATAATGACTATCCATTTCAACACCAATGGAAAGTTTTTCCCATTTTCTTTCTTTAATAATATCAGTTAAAGCATCATAGGGATGAAGTGGCCAATTATGGATATATTTTTCACCATACTTTATAATATTTTCATCTTTTAAATAAGTTTTGATATATGCGCCACCTGCATCTTGGTCTCTAACAAAGCATAATGGTTCATCTGCATTAAGATGTATTATTACACACTGGGCATAATAAAATGACCAGGCATCGTAGCCTGTTAGATAATTCATGTTTGATGGATCTTGTGAAATTAACAATTCGATGCCATTATCTTGCATCATTTTTTGAACTTTTTTTAATCTATTTTTATATTCTTCTTTTGTAAAATTCATTTTAATAAGAGTGTTTCATTTTTGGAAATTTTTTATTTTTAACATCATTTTTAAAAGATATCGTAGCTTTATTAATAATTTTTTTTAAATTAATGTATTTTTTAATAAACCTAACATTGATTGAATTAAGTCCTAACAAATCATCAGTAACCAATACCTGGCCATCACAATTTACAGAAGCACCAATTCCAATAGTTGGAATATTTATTGATTTTGTAACTTCTTTTGCAAGAGAACTTTCAATGCATTCTAAAACCATCGAAAAAACACCGGCCTCTTCTAAAATTTTTGAATCTTTTAAAATTTGTGCTCTTTCAGTTAACTTCTTTCCCTTAAATTTAAAACTTTTTGCAGATTGAGGCAAAACTCCCAGGTGTCCCATTACCGGTATCTTATTTTTAACCAGTGTTTTTATTATTTGAGCAACTTTTTTTCCACCCTCTAATTTTACAGCATCACACTTAGTTTTTGATATTATTTTCTTAGCATTGTTAAGAGCTTCTCGTGAATTTCTATAAGTGTTATGAGGCATATCTACTACTAATAAGCTTTTTTTAACACCCTGTCTTACACTTTTGGAATGTTCAATCATCATATCAAGTGTAACTTTTTTTGTAGAAGAAAAATTGTAAAGAACTGATCCAAGAGAGTCTCCTACTAAAATAAGATCACAATGTTTATCTATAATAGATGCGATATTCTTTGAATAAGCGGTAAGGCTTATAATTTTAGATTTATTTTTTTTTTTTATAAAATCTATAATTTTTTTATTCATTTTTTTTTCTGGTTTCTATACTTGATCTAAGACTGTAACTAATATTAAAGATATTTCATAATTTAATATTTTATAGCAAAGTTACTCTAATTCAATGGTACTTGGTGGTTTTGATGTTACGTCATAAACCACTCTATTTATGCCCCTAATATTATTAATAATTTGATTGGAGATTGCTTGCATAAAGCCTTTTGGAAAATCAAAAAAATCTGCAGTCATTCCATCTTCTGATGTAATTGCTCTTAATAAACAAATATGTTCATAAGTTCGGTTATCTCCCATTACACCAACCGTTTTTACTGGTAATAAAGCGGCGTAAGCTTGCCAAATTTTATCATATAAACCGTAATCTTTTAAAGCCTTGATGAAATAATAGTCCGCTTCTTTTAAAATGGTAATTTTTTCTCTAGTTATATTTCCTGGCATTCTTATTGCTAAACCAGGACCTGGAAATGGATGTCTAGATATTATATCTTTTGATAAATTTAGTTCTAACCCAAGTTTTCTAACTTCATCTTTAAAAAGAAATTTCAATGGTTCAACTAATTCTAATTTCATTCTTTTTGGTAAACCTCCTACATTATGATGGGATTTAATTTTTGATGTCTGACTTCCTGTAACCGACTTACTTTCTATTAAATCAGGATAAAGAGTACCTTGAGCAAGAAACTTTACATTCTTTATTTTTTTTGCATATCTTTCAAATATTTTAATAAATAAATTTCCAATAATTTTTCTTTTTTTTTCAGGATCAGAAGTGTTAGTTAATCTATTAATAAATTCTTTTTCTGCATTGACATAAACTAAATTTATTTTTAATTTTTTTTTAAATGTTTTGACTACTTGTTTTTCCTCATTTTTTCTTAAAAGACCATTATTAACAAATATACAGGTAAGGTTTTTTCCAATAGCTTTACTCAATAATTGAGCAACAACACTACTGTCCACTCCACCCGATAGACCACAAATTACTTTATTGTTACCTACTTGTTTCTTTATGGCTCTGATTAATTCTAATTTTTGATCTTTTGAAGACCAGTTTTTTTTGATTTTACATATATAAAAAACAAAATTACGTAATAAGATTTTACCCTTAAAAGTATGGGTTACTTCAGGGTGAAACTGTACACCATAATAATTATCTTTAGTATTTTCAATTATTGCTAATTTTGAATTTTTTGAAGATGCAATAATTTTAAAATTTTTTGGCATCTTAGATACTTGATCTGCATGGCTCATCCATACATTGTTACTATTGTCTTTATTAAAAAAATTTTTAGTTAATTTACTATTTGAAACCTTTTTAATAGTTGCTAGACCAAACTCTCTATGTTTAGATTTTTTAACACGTCCACCTAGTTCTTTGGACAGTATTTGATGTCCAAAACATATTCCTAAAACTGGTATTTTTAAGCTTAATATCTTTTTATCAAATTTAAATTTATCATTTTGATATACATTAAGCGGACCCCCTGAGAGAATTATTCCACCAATGTTATTATTAATAATTTGATTTATTTTTATCTTTTTATGACTAATAATTTCTGAAAAAACACCAAATTCTCTTACTCTTCTTGCGATAAGCTGTGTAAATTGAGACCCAAAATCTATTATTAGAATTTTGGTGAGCTTGTTATTAAGACTCATTTTTTGGTTCCAAATCTTTTAAAGACTCTAAAATAATTTTTTCTTTACCACATAAATCAATGCAAATTTTAGAGAAACTTTGAGCCAACTCTCTAACTTTTAAATAATTGCTTCTTTTAAGTTCTATTTCCATAAGCATATAATTTGCTTCTTCATTTTTAGGTTCTAGTAACAAAACTGTATCTATATTCTTTTTTTCTTCTTTTTTATTTTCTTCAATATTAAAAATTTTTGCTAGATATAAATATGATTTTTCATCTTTAGGATTGAATACTATTCCTCTTTGAAATAAAAACTTAGCCTCATCATAACTTTTTTCATCATATTTAATTTTTCCCTCTTCAAAAAAATTATCTTCCGCAAAAGATAAATTCGAAATATTTAAAAATACAAAAATTATAAAGACTAGTTTGTTAAATTTAATCATTAGTATTTGCTGTCACTCTTTACTTCATCAACATTATGAACCATGCTTTCATAAAATCCAGCTTTTGTTATTTTTACAAAATTAGGTTTAGTTTTTAGATATAAAACTTTTTTTGCTCCCAAATAACCCATAGAAGATTTTAATCCTCCAATTAATTTATAAATTATATTTTTAACATCACCTTTATATTTAACAAAACCCTCTACACCTTCTGGCACATATTTAGATGTATCTTTTTGTTTTTTTTGAAAATATCTATCAGCAGAACCTTTATTCATTGCTCCCACAGAACCCATTCCTCTAAAACTTTTAAATAATTTTCCATTTTTTTTTATTAGTTTTCCTGGTGTCTCTGTGCTTCCAGCAAATAATGAACCAATCATTACAGCATCTGCTCCTGCTGACAATGCTTTTGCAATATCACCAGAATATTTAATTCCACCATCAGAAATTATTTTTGTTTTATTATTTTTTATTCCTTGTTTAACTGCTAGGATTGCACTCAATTGAGGTACACCAATACCAGCTACCAATCTAGTAGTGCAAATTGAACCAGGTCCAATACCAACTTTAACTATATCTACACCTAATTTTATTAAAAATTTTGCAGCGTCCGCTGTAGCAATATTTCCAGCACACAAGGTTGTCTTTTTAGTTTTAATTTTCTTAATTGCTTTAACAATTTCAGCTACTTTTTTGCTGTGACCATGTGCTGTATCAACTACAATTAAATTAATTTGTTCTTTTAAAATCGCCTCTGCCCTTTTAAGTTCTAGTGGACCGGCTCCTACAGCAGCTCCAACTAATAATCCTTGTTTTTTTACTTTTCTAATTTCTTCAATTTGTTTTTTTATATTTAAATTTCTGTGAATTACACCAATGCCTCCTGCTTTAGCTATCGCTATTGCCATTTTACTTTCTGTAACAGTATCCATTGCTGATGATAACAAAGGTATTTTTAATGTTAAATTAGCTGATAATTTTGTGCTTGTGTCAACTTCTGAAGGTAAAACCCCTGAGTACTTCGGAGCCATTGTGACATCGTCAAAGGTGAGTGCTTCTTTAATAGGATCCATAATAATTTATATACGATTCCTTTTAAAAATAAAGTTACTATCTTAGAGTTTTACAAATAATAAAGCTTTCCTTAGATTCTTTTCTACTGGATTTTGGCTTAAATACCTTCACCTCTTTGAATATTTTTTTACCAAGTGCGACTATTTCGTTAAATGATGATCCTAAAAAAATTTTAGAAACAAATCGCCCTTCTTTAACTAGCATTTCTTTCGAAAAGTTCATTGCTTCCATGGCAAGTTCCCCTGTATAAATTGCATCAATATCCTTTATGCCCGTTGTATTAACAGCCATATCGGACACGACAACATCAACTTTTGATTTGAATAAACCTTTTATTTTTTCTTGAGATTCTAAATCAGTAAAGTCTCCTTTTATTTGAATTATGTTTTCAATTGCTTCCATATTTTTTAAGTCTATAGAAACTAATCTTCCACTTTTTACCATCCTTGCTATATACTGAGACCAGCTACCGGGTGATGCGCCTAAGTCTATTACTGATATTCCATTTTTAAATATCTTAAATTTTTCATCTATTTCAATTAATTTATATGCAGATCTAGCTCGATACCCATCCACATGGGACTGTCTAACATAAATATCTCTTTTTTGTTTGTTGATCCAGTTTTTAGAGATTCTATTTTTTTTCAATTAATGACCAAATCTAAGACTTTTAGATAATATTTTTTGCTGGATAGTCTTAATATTAATTTTAACCTCTCTATCTAACCTCATATCTTTACCTGAGTCCCAAATTCCAGCAGCTAAGTGCATAATTCCTATTTTATAATTTGGTAAGTAAGGTTCAACGAATGTATTTTTAATTTCATCAAATTTTGGTAATAAATTACTAGCAATCCAATTGCAATTTAATGGTAAAAATTCAGTTTCTAGATCGTCTATATAAACTGACATATTGATAGCAAGACCCTCTGAACCAAAGATATTTCCACTTTTTAATGTTTGTTCTAGATTTTTTTGCCAAGAAGCCCAACCAGGTGAATTTTTTTCTAATGAAAAAACGCCAATATTTATATGAGGAGCAAAAGCTAATTTTCTAGCTTTATTAATTCCAACTTTTGATTTTATTGCATGTTTAAAATTTTGAGATTTAATTATTGCTACTTTACCAAACAGCCAATTTACTTTTGACATTATTTTGTATCCCGGTCCTAATGTTTGAGTAATTCCTAATTTACCATTTTCACAAGCTTTAAAATATAATTCAACAGAATTCCAATCATTCACCCACGCGTCACAATCTATCCATAGAAATTTTTCATAACTGGGAAAATATTTTGGTAGAAATGCTCGAGATACTTGACTCTTTAGCCACTCTTTTCCTTTTACTTTAAATGCTGGAACATCAATATCCCATTCTGCTGATTTAATTTCATCAACCTTTTTAGATAATTCATTTTTTTGTTCTTCAGATAAACCAGCATCTAAAATACAAATTGCTGTATCTTTGCTTTTTTCAAAACTCTTAATAGAATCAACTAATTCATTAAGTAATTCAAAGTAATTTGAGTCAGCCAAAGATACAATTACGTTTTTTTTCATTTAGAGTATGTCTTCAAGATCTTCGACTTCTTGGTTTTCACCACTTAAAATCTTTTGTTTATAGGTTTTTTTATAACTGAAATATCCAAATGGAAGTAAGGTTATATAAATCAGGCCACAAATGACTAAGACTTTAAATGTATATATAAATAATAGACCAAAAAATAACACAACACCAAATAATACAAAAATTGTCATTCGACGAGGTATTGAGATCTTTTTAAATGCAAAAGTTGGTATTTTACTAATCAATAAAAATGAATTTACAATAAAGAATAATGGTACAAGAATATCATAATTAATATTAATTAAATTTATATCACTTAGACTTAATATTAATGGCATAAGAATTAAAATTCCTCCAGCAGGAGACGGAACACCCTCAAAATAATTATCTTTCCATGAAGGTTCAGTATTTGAAGTTACATTAAACCGCGCAAGTCTAAGGGCAACACAAACCACGTAGATCATTGTAAGTAACCAACCAAATTTACCAAAATTATTTAAAGACCAAAAATACATTATAAAAGCTGGAGCAACACCAAAACTAATTAAATCAGCTAATGAATCTAACTCCTTTCCAACCAACGAAGTGCCTTTTACTAATCTTGCAACTCTACCATCTAGTGCATCAAAAACTGCAGCAAAAATAATAGCTATAATAGATAATTCAAATTTTTCATCTAATGCAAATTTAATAGAGCTAAGACCAATGCAAATATTGATTAGGGTAAGTGTATTTGGAAGAAGCATCCTTGCTTTTTTATCAGATACAATTTTAAAATTATTTTTGGGTTGTTCCATATGCTACCTCTTAGCTAATAGTGTTTCACCTGCGATTGTCTTTTGTCCAACTTTAACTAAAGGCTGATAATTTTCAAAATAGACATCAGCTCTACTTCCAAATCTGATCATTCCTATTCTATCACCTTGTTGTAGTTGTTGATCTTTAGATGACTCACATACAATTCTTCTTGCAATCAAGCCTGCAATCTGCACGACAATTACTTCTTCTCCTTGAGAGTTTGTAATTTTATAATAATTTCTTTCATTATCTTCACTTGCTTTATCAAGTGATGCATTTAAAAACTTTCCTGGTTTATAAAGTATTTCTGAAATTTTACCATCACATGGTGTTCTATTAACGTGGCAATCAAATACGTTCATAAAAATACTAATCTTTGTAAATTTTTTATCTTCCAAACCTAATTCTTTTGGTCCATCAACCTCATGAACCATTAAAACCTCTCCATCTGCTGGGCTTGTTAAGTAATTTTCATCATTGATTGAAATTCTCTCAGGATCTCTAAAAAAATAGTAAACCCATATAGATAGTACCAATCCAATTAATCCTAAAAAAGTACTAAACAAATACAAAAAAAAAGTTGCGATTATGGCTATTGCCAAAAACTTGTACCCTTCAGAATGAATTTTTGGAAAAACCTTGTCTAACATAAGCTTCTATTTGATAATATTTTATTAATATGTATATAAAGCACTAAATTACAATTACTAATATTTATTATTTAATTATGGCTAAAATAAAGGTTAAAAATCCAGTTGTTGAACTAGATGGTGACGAAATGACTAGAGTCATTTGGGAGTTCATTAAAAAGAAACTAATTTTACCCTATTTAGATTTAGATATTAAGCACTACGACTTAGGAATGAAAAGTCGAGACAATACAAATGATCAAATAACTATAGATTCCGCTAATGCAATTAAAGAGCACAATGTTGGTATAAAATGTGCAACAATTACTCCAGATGAGGCTCGTGTAGAAGAGTTTAAACTTAAAAAAATGTGGAGATCACCTAATGGAACTATAAGAAATATACTAGGTGGAACAGTTTTTAGAGAACCAATAATTTGTCAAAATATTCCAAAACTTGTGCCAACATGGACTGATCCTTTAATTATTGGAAGACATGCTTTTGGAGATCAATATAGAGCAACTGATTTTAAGGTGCCTGGTAAAGGTAAAATGGAAATCAAATGGACATCAGAAGATGGAAAGGATGAAATAAAACATGAAGTATTTAACTTTCCAGGACCAGGGGTAGCTTTATCAATGTACAATTTGGATAAATCTATTGAGGACTTTGCCAGATCTTGTTTTAATTATGGAATAATAAAAAAATGGCCAGTCTATTTGTCAACAAAAAATACTATTTTAAAAATTTACGACGGAAGATTTAAAGACATTTTCCAAGATATTTTTGATAAAGAATTTAAGACAGAATTTGAAAAACTAAATATTACTTATGAACACAGATTAATTGATGACATGGTAGCATGTGCAATGAAATGGAGTGGTAAATATATTTGGGCTTGTAAAAACTACGATGGTGATGTTCAGTCAGATACTGTAGCTCAAGGATATGGGTCGTTAGGATTAATGACCAGTGTGCTTCTTGCACCTGATGGAAAGACTATGGAGGCTGAAGCAGCTCATGGTACTGTAACAAGACATTATAGAATGCATCAACAGGGTAAAGAAACTTCTACTAATCCTATAGCTTCAATTTTTGCTTGGACTAGAGGTTTAGCACATAGAGGAAAATTAGATGGCAATGAAGAATTAATTAAATTTTCAACTACCTTGGAAAAAGTTTGTATAGACTGTGTTGAAAATGGATCGATGACTAAAGACTTGGCGATCTTAATTAGTCCAACTAGTAATTATTTAACTACTAACCAGTTTTTAGATGAATTAGATGGACAGCTTAAAAAGAAGCTTAATTAATTAAATTTTTAATATTTTCAAAAGACTCTTCAATTTTATTCGGTAATGTTCCACCTGCTTGAGCAAAATCTGCTCTGCCACCACCACCTTTTCCACCAATAATCTCTGAACCAGCACGCACAATTTCTACTGCATTAAATCTGTTCTCTAAAGTTTTTGTAACACCAACTGCTAATCCAACTTTGTTATCATTTACAGCATAAATTACAATCAGCCCTTCACCAATTTCTTTTTTTCCTTGATCAATTAATTTACGCAAATCTTTGAAGGGTAGATCTTGAATATTTTGAAATCTAACATTAATTTTATTTACAACTAAATTGGTTATCTTATTTTTTGACTTATCTTGTAATATAGATCCGACTTTAAGTTGCTCTAATTGTCTATTTAAGTCTTTAATTAGAGATAACGTATCCTCGTTTTCAATATTTGGTTTACCACCTAGCTCGATAATTTTTTTTGATAAATCTTTTATAATCTCATTGTTTTTTTGATTAGTTTCTGTTGATAATTTTTCTTTATTTTTAAGGTATTCATCAAGCTGCTTGTCCCTTAATGCCTCAATTCTTCTTATGCCTGATGCCACTGCGGATTGACTAATAATTTTAAACCTTCCAATATCGGAGGTATTTTTAACATGGGTGCCTCCACATAACTCAGTTGAAAAATACTTTTCCCCGTCATCTCCCATTGATAAAACTCTGACCTCATCACCATATTTTTCTCCAAACAAAGCGAGGGCACCATTAGCAACCGCCTCTTTTGGGGTCATTATTCTTGTTTTAACATCAGACTTTTTTTCTATAACAGCATTAACATTGTGCTCAATTTTTTCTATTTCTTCTTTTGAGATAGGTTTCATGTGGCTAAAATCAAACCTTAATCGATCAGATTGAACTAGTGATCCTTTTTGTGTGACATGATCACCTAATACTCTTCTCAATGACTCATGCAGTAAATGAGTTGCTGAATGATAAGCTCTAGTATCATTCCTTCTATTAGTGTCTATTTTCATTTCAACATCTTGGTCAAGTTTAATTGATCCACTCAAAACTTTTCCATAGTGAACAAATAGATCTCCTATTTTTTTTTGAACATCTGTTACTTCAAATTTGAAATCATCCTTAATAATCACTCCCGTATCAGCTACTTGACCTCCTGACTCAGCATAGAATGGTGTTTGATTTACAACTATAATGCCTTCATCACCTTTATTTAGCACCGATACTTCTTTATGATTTTTTAGTAAACATTTGATTATGCCTTGAGCTTGGTCATATTCGTAACCAAGAAATTCTGTTGTCCCAATTTTTTCTTTAATACCATACCAAATTTTTTCAACAGTACTATCGCCTGAGCCCTTCCAATTTTTTCTTGCAAGTTCTATGCTCTCTCGCATTAATTCATCAAATCTTTTTTTATCAAATTTTAAAGATTTATATTTTAAAATATCTTCTGTTAAATCAATTGGAAATCCATAAGTCTCATACAGCTTAAATGCTACATCTCCTGGCAAAATATTATCAATCTTAGATATTTCTTCATTTAGAATTTTAATTCCTTTATCCAATAAAACTAAAAATTTTTCTTCTTCTGTTTTTAGAGTTTCTTTAATTAATGATTGTGCTCTTTCAAGTTCTGGATAATTATTAGACATCTCCTCTAATAGTGTTTTAAAAATATCATAAAAGATTGGTTTCTTAGATCCCAACAAATGTGAGTGCCTCATGCCACGTCTCATTATTCTTCTTAAGACATAACCTCTTCCTTCATTAGAAGGCAAAACTCCCTCTGCTAATAAAAATGAACTTGCACGTAAATGATCAGCTATTACTCTAAAGCTTGATTGATTGTCATCAGTTACCTTAACTTTTAAAGTATCAGATGCTGATTGTATTAATTTTTTAAAATGATCTGTTTCATAATTATCATGAGTTCCCTGTAAAAGTGCAGCTATTCTCTCAAGGCCCATTCCAGTATCTACAGATGGCTTTGGTAATTCAATTCTTTTATCTTTTGAAATTTGCTCATATTGCATAAATACTAAATTCCATATTTCTATAAAACGATTACCATCTTCATTTTTGCTTCCTGGTAATCCACCCACGAGATGGTCTCCATGATCATAAAATATTTCAGAGCATGGGCCACAGGGACCTAAATCACCCATTGACCAAAAATTATCTGTAGTAGAAATTCTAATTATTCTATCATCACTAAAGCCTGCTATTTTCTTCCAAAAATTGAATGCTTCATCATCACTATGATATACAGTTACATAGAGACGATCTTTATCAATTCCAAATTCTTTAGTGATTAAATTCCAGGCATAACTAATGGCTTCTTCTTTAAAGTAATCTCCAAATGAGAAGTTGCCCAGCATCTCAAAGAAAGTATGGTGTCTTGGTGTGTAACCTACATTTTCAAGATCATTATGTTTTCCACCAGCTCTTACACATTTTTGTGAAGTGGTTGCTCTTACATAATCTCTTTTTTCCAGTCCAGTAAATACATTCTTAAATTGAACCATACCTGAGTTTGCAAACATTAAGGTTGGATCGTTATTTGGAACTAAATTGCTAGAATCTACTATCTCATGATCATTTTTTTGAAAATAATCTAAGAAAGTTGTTCTAATTTGATTTAGTGTTTTGTCGGCCATATTTATAAAATACAGCTTTTTTATTTGATGTCTAGATATGAGTAGGGAAAAAAGGCGCTTAAATTAAGCGCCTTTTAATAATTAAAGATGACTTTAACTAATTCTTTTTAGATGGTGGAGTTACTTCTTCTTTTGTCTCAGTAACTGGGTCTTCTATTTGATCCTTCGCAGCTTTTTCAGGATCTAATGGATTACCTTCAATTTTTTTTGCTATTACACCAGCTTTTTCTCTAATTGCCATTTCAATTTCTGCTGCAACTTGAGGATTTTGCTCTAAGTAAATTTTAGCATTTTCTCTTCCTTGGCCAATTTTTTCACCTTTATAAGCATACCAAGCACCTGATTTTTCAACAATCTCAGCTTTTGCACCAAGGTCAATCAACTCACCAACTTTGCTAATTCCTTTTCCATACATTAGATCAAATTCAACAACTTTAAATGGTGGTGCTACTTTATTTTTCACCACTTTAACTCTTGTTGAATTTCCAATTATTTCATCTCCATTTTTAATTGCACCTATTCTTCTAATATCCATTCTTACTGATGAATAAAATTTAAGTGCATTACCACCAGATGTTGTCTCTGGACTACCAAACATAACTCCAATTTTCATTCTTATTTGATTTATAAAAATCATCATTGTGTTTGTATTTGAAATTGAGCTAGTCAATTTTCTTAAAGCCTGACTCATTAATCGTGATTGAAGACCTACGTGATGATCTCCCATCTCGCCTTCAATTTCAGCCCTAGGTGTTAATGCAGCCACTGAGTCAATTACGATAACAGATATTGATCCAGATTTAACTAAAGTATCAGCTATTTCTAAAGCTTGCTCACCAGCATCTGGTTGAGAAATTAATAATTCATCAGTATTTACACCAAGGTTTTTTGCATATACTGGGTCTAATGCATGTTCAGCATCAACAAAAGCACATATACCACCTGCTTTTTGAGCTTCAGCAACCACCTGTAATGCTAATGTTGTTTTACCAGAAGACTCTGGTCCATAAATTTCTACAATTCTTCCTTTAGGCAAGCCACCAATACCAAGAGCCACATCTAAACTCAACGATCCAGTTGATACAGATTCTATGTCCATTGCTCTTCTTTGACCTAGCTTCATTACTGAACCTTTTCCAAAGTTATCAATAATCTGGCTCATTGCTGCGTCTAAAGCTTTATTTTTATCGTTTGCGTCTGTTGCTTGTTGTTTTGTAGATTTAACTACTTTTAGGTTATTTTTAGTCATTTTATGCCCTTTTTTATTAAATAATTAGTATTCGAATCGTGTTTTAAATGTACACATTTTGTTCTTATTTTCAATAGTTATTTTTTTAGTGAAAAAATTAGGTAATTACTGGAGTTTTAGATACTTGCTATTTAAGTAGCCTACTGACTGTAACAATTTAAATTGAGACAGTAGATAATTTCTTTCTGAATCTGCCAAGCTTATTTTGGCATTTAATAAAATTGAATTGGATTGGATCACATCCAAAGTTGATCTTCCAAGTCCTGACTCATATTCAACTGTTATTCCTTCGTTTGCAATCTCAGCTGCTTTAACTTGAGATGTAACAGAATTTAATAAGCTTTTAGAAACTTGAAAATTTGACCATGCACTTGCAACATTTGTATCATTAGATTTTAGAGCATTATCTAATAATAATTTTTTCCTATTTTTAAGATTTTTACTTTTATTTAATGAAGCATAATTTTTTCCTCCATTAAAAATTGGCCATGAAATAGTTGCTTTTAAAATTTCTTTATCACGTTCACCTATCGTTGAACTTACATCGTCTGATTTTGAACTATTAAAAGATAAGGATGCAGAGGGTGATAGATCTGATCTGGCTATAATCATATCTTTTTCTGATTGTTCATATTCTAATCTTGAAATAATTAAATTCGGGTTTTCTTTTTTAGAAATTTCAATTGCTTCATTTAAGCTTACAGGTAATGCAAAATTTAAATCAGATTCTTTGTCTAAAGAATTTATATCAGCAATTGGTCCTATTATTTTTTCATAGTTTAATTTGGCAGTTACTGTTTCATTTTGAGCTTGTAAAAATTTAGCTTGCGCTCCTGCAAGTGATGACTCGGATTGAGAGAGATCAGATAAAGTAATTTGTCCTCTTTCTAATCTAGCCTGGTCGGTTTCAACTTGTCTCTCTAATAAATTAACATTATCTTGATTAATCTTTAATTTTTCTTCAGCAAATATAAGTCCTGTATAAGCTTCTATGGCTTGATATAAAATTTCTTGCTCTGTTTTTAATAGTTTTGCTTGAGCCAAAGTTAATCCAATTTTACTTTTTTTTAAACTTGCTGTACCTGCAAATCCTTGAAATAGTTTTTGTTCGATATCTATAGATTGTGTTTTAGGATTAACGTCTGTAAACGCAGAGTTTGCTCCTGAACTATCAGTTTGCTTTTCAGTATTTTCTTGGCTTTTTGAGCCTGACAAAGTAACGCTTGGCAAAAATTGACTTTTTGATATTTTTACTTCTTCTAAAGAAACTTGAATGTTTTCACGCTCTGCATTCAGCACTGGATTTTCATTGTAAGCTTGTAACAATGCTTCTGATAATGGTGCAGAAAAAACATTTCCACTAAAGAAAATAAATAATATAAATATTAAAAAGTTTTTTTTCATTATTTTTTAAATTTTATTTTTTGTATTTGATGTTTATTATTTAAATACATAATAACTGAAGAGTTTTTTACAGCATCTTTAAACATTTGTTGAGTAATTCTTTGATAGGTTTGCATAAAATTTATAACATCACCACTACTCATAATCTTTAAGTTTTTCTTATTTTTTGTTTGTAACCAAAGCTTTCTCTCTTGCTTTAGCCTCCACTCTCTTAATAAACTAAAGTTTTTAGCTTTTAAATATAGTAATCCATCTAATTGACCAAATAATGCTTTGTATTTATTTTTTAACTGATCATTAACATGCTTTCTCCATCTAGCTTGCTGATCATAGACTTTTTCAACTGAGTTTATTGGTTTTTTAAGTTGGTTATTTGATTGCGCTCTAGCCCCTACACACCAACCTTCAAAGATTACAACATCAGGTTTTTTTTTTATTCTATGCCACAAATTTTTTGGATAACGATCATCTATCGCTTTATTGAATGCTGGCACTTGTAATCTTTTAAAATTTTTAGCTTTAATTTTTTTAAAAAAATTTAGCATTAAATCAACATCATGTGTTCCTGGCACACCTCTTGTCATTAATAAAGAATGTTTTTTTTTAGATAATAATTTTCTATCTTTTCTTGTTTTATAAAAATCATCAATTGAAATTTTAAAAACATTTAGTTTAAAATATTTTTGTAAAATTAATGTTAAAAGTGATGAGATAGTTGTTTTTCCTGATCCTTGCCCTCCTGCTAAACCAATTATCAATGGATTTTTTTTTGTTTTTTTTGAAATCCAATAACTAATTGGGATTAGAAAAGATTTTATCATCTTATTTTTATTTTTAAATTTATCTTTTTTTGTTTCTTGTGAAGAAATAAATTTAAAACAATCTTTCTTAACCTTGCTATAACATTCGCCAACAGACCACATAAAAAATTATTTTTTATCTAAAGGATGATTTTGACCATCATTGACAGGAACATCTTTCATAACAAAAGTATTTATTTCATCTATACATCCTACATTAAATCCTGTCATTGCAGGATTTGCTCTTGGATTATGATGAGTATAAATTCCACAAACTGAACAAAAGTAATGTTTAGCTATTTTTGAATGGAATTGATAAAGAGTTAATTTATCTTCACCTTTGGTAACTTTAAAATCTTCATTTTTTACCATCGACATAATTGCTCCTTTTCTTTTACAAATAGAACAATTGCATTTTATTACTTTAGCTAAATCTCCTTCTAAATTAATTTCTGCTTCTACAGTGCCACAATGACAAGTTAGTTTTTTCATTATTTTTTCTCCATTTCTATAAATCTACTTTATACATTACTTCATTTCTTTTAAGTATTGGTAAAGTAAATGGTGAGTTATATGACGCTCTTATTGGTGGACTTAGAACCAATAAGTTGTCTTGCTTAAGCGCTTTTTCTAAAATATCTTTATTTTTTAAAAAATTTTTATCTGAAGATCTCCCTGAATATTCAATCACAGCATAATATCCACCCTCAATAGTTAAAATTTTTACTTCTGAATCGACTGGTTTTGGTGCATTATCTTTATTAAATTTTGATGGCAAATAAAATTGCATCGTCATATTTTCATTTTTAATTTCTTGAGTAACTGGAACTGTCATTTTTATTTCTTCATTTTCTTTATTATTTCCTGAAATATAATTAAACAATTTTCTAAAACCATTACCTTGAACAGAATTTGTTTCAATGACCAAACGATTAGGGTATTTTCTTATTTCATAAATTTTATTCTCTTTTACTACCTCGTAGTTTGTTTCTTCGTATGCCATCAATTGAGAACTTAAAGTTAATATAAAGGTTAAAACTAATAAAATTTTTTTCATTTTCGAATTTTTTAAACTATCTCTGGTTGAAGTTATCCACAAGCATACAAAATGTGGTTTTGGATGTTCACCTTTTGATTCACTTTTGATTCACTTCCAGACTCAAAATACAACCTATTGCGTGCATTGTATAACTAGTCTATAAATAAGAACAAAATAAGAACATGAAACTAACTATCCCTTATTACTTACATAAAGCAGGTGCTGGGTTTCCCTCTCCTGCAACGGATTATATCGAAGAAGATATTGATCTGAACATACATTTAATAAAAAATGTTCCAGCAACTTTCATCATTCGTGTTCAGGGTAAATCAATGGTCGATGTTGGAATTAATGATGGAGATTTATTGGTAGTTGATAAAAGTTTAAAACCAAAAAACTTTTCAACAGTTATTGCAAACGTTCATGATGAGCTTGTGGTTAAAAGCTTGGTTCAAGAAAGAGATAAAAAGTTTTTAACGTCAGGGTCTAAAGATTTTACTGATAAAATTTTAATTAATGAAGAAGAAGACATCTTTATTTGGGGGGTTGTAACTTATGTCATACATTCTACGTACTAAAAAAATAGCATTAGTTGATTGTAATTCTTTTTACGTTTCTTGTGAAAGATTATTCAATCCTAAAATAAGAAGAAAACCTGTTGTAGTTTTATCTAATAATGATGGTTGTATCATCTCAAGATCTAATGAAGCAAAAGCTTTAGGGATCAAAATGGGTGAGCCTTATTTTAAAGAAAAAGATATTATCATAAAAAATAAGGTTGAAGTTTTCTCTTCTAATTATTCTTTATATGGTGATTTATCTAGAAGAGTAATGCGAACTCTTAAAAGATTTAATACAAAAATAGAGGTTTATTCTATTGATGAGGCTTTTTTAGATTTATCAAATTTTCCAGACCAAGATATAGAAAAAGTTGGCAAAGAAATTCGAGACACAGTTTTACAATGGACAGGGATCCCAACTAGTATTGGAATTGCTAAAACAAAAACTCTAAGTAAAATTGCAAATCATATTGCAAAGAAAAAACAATCAGGAGTTACTAGTTTAATTAATATTGAAAATATTGACCCTATTTTAGAAAAAATAGATATTAATGATGTATGGGGTGTTGGTAGACAACTTACAAAATTTTATAATAAAAATGGAATTTATAATGCTAAGCAGCTTAAAAATAAATCTAACAGCTGGATTAAAAAATCTTCTAATGTTTTAAGTTCAAGAACTGCAATGGAACTTAAAGGTATTCCTTGTATTAATTTAGAAACAACTACTACAAAAAGAAAGAGTTGTGTTGTCTCAAGATCATTTGGGAAAAGAGTAGAAAGATTTCAAGAATTAAAAGAAGCAGTTGCAAACTATTGTTTAAATGCATCTGAAAAAATTAGATCAGAGTCGTTAGTTGCAAAAGCAATCACAGTATTTGTTAGAACTAGTCCCTTTCAAAGAAACTATGGATATTACTCAAATGCAAAGACAGTTGATTTTCCAATTGCAACAAACAATAGTATTGAAATAGTTAAAGCTGCAGTAACAATTCTAGAAACAATTTTCAAAAATGGTTACCAGTACCAAAAAGCAGGTGTGATGCTTACAGGATTATCTAACGCTAATGAAAAAACAAATCTATTTTCATCTGAAAAAGATGAAAAAATAAACAGTTTAATGAAATCTATTGACAGCACCAATCATCGATACGGAAGATCTACCTTAAGTGTTGCAAGTGCTGGGGTTCAAAAAAAGTGGAATATGAAAAGAGAATACTCTTCTAAAATAGATACGGCTGATTTTTATTCTCTACCAATGATTAGAGCTTAATTTTTTTTATTCACTTTATCTTATCAATTTTATGAATATTTTTTAAAGAATTATTAAATTCTTCCATGTTTTCTCTTAGAGCTAAATTGGAAATTGAATAAATCATTATTAATAATAGAACTAAAGGTAATGAAGTAATAATTGATGCATTGCTTTTAATTAAAAGAATATAAAAAACGATAAATAAAGCTGAACGAATTAAAACTGTTTTTCTAAATACACTAATAATTGAAAGTGAGTGTTTTAATAAATTAAAAAAACTCATTTTAGATGGTCCAAAATATCTAGCCCCTCTAATAGAAGGAATAGTTAATAAATCTTTTTCTATTTTTTTTAATGAACCAGAAAAACTATTCCAGGTTGCTTTTTCTTTAAGCATTTTTTCAATTGTAGTCTTAGAGAGACATGTAAAATTTCCAAATTTAATAGATTGACCTGTAAATGATAATGTTAAGAATTTATGAAACTGATAACAAGATTTGAAAAATAAACTTTCAGATCTTTTAACTCTTTCACCTACTATTGATTTACCATCTGTTTGTTCAGCAAGCTCTATAAAATTTTGAATCTCTTCTGGTCGATCTTCACCATCTCCATCCATAGGTATTACATAGTCAAATTCTTTTTTTTCATAAATATACTTTAATCCTGAGGCAATACATCTTGCATGACCTCTGTTTTCTTTCATGTTTATAATTTCAATTGAATTAATATTTTCAGTATTTCGATAATCATCAATTATTTGTTGAGAAGATGCATCGTTAATAACAACAATTGAAATCTCAGAATTGATACTTTGTATTTCAGAATTTATATTTTCAATTAGCTTGGTTAAGCTCTCTCGATCGTTATAAATTGGAATTAAAATTACATATTTTTTCATAGCTATTTTGATCCAACACAAACATTATCAAAGCACATATAATCTTTCAATTGATCAAGCTTTTCTTTTTCAACAAAACCCTCCCATACCGGTCTTGATTTTAGATGATATGATAAATTACCTGCATTCCACTCATTTCCATAAACTACATTTATCTTAGAATTGAACTGTTGATCCCAAGCATATTGAGTTTTAATAGCAATTTCCTTCCCTGGGTAATCAGTTCTTTTGTCTTCTTTTGATATTGAGA
>Ga0233444_10002598_pt1 | contig 18840 bp, 10 predicted proteins | sample SI_124_October20_6_FD_182792 | JGI IMG/M metagenome (GOLD analysis project Ga0233444, IMG submission 182792) | Seawater microbial communities from Saanich Inlet, British Columbia, Canada - SI_124_October2016_10_MG | ecosystem: Environmental > Aquatic > Marine > Inlet | place: Canada: British... | reverse complement strand
ACTTTTGCTCAATTTGAAGTAAGTTTACCTATAGATTTTGAGTTAAGCGACAATTTATTTCAGATTGATTCAACTTACTTTACCGATTTTAATGGAGGTACCTTTAATGTCCTTCAAAATCCGTACACTGACAATGACAATCCAAGTAAATGGGTGGGTAAAATTGTAAGGACTGGAGGAGATGTATGGGCAGGAAGTAAAATTCAATTGGATGCAAATCTAAGTTTTAATCAGTACCCTATCATCTCACTAAAGATATACACTGCATCGCCAGTAGGTACTCAAGTAAAACTAAAAATTGAAGATCCTGCTTATTTAGACTTAGGTGACCCAAGTTACGAGGTAGATGCCTGGACAACTGTAAGTAATGGTTGGGAAACTTTAGTATTCGATTTTAGTGCTTCGCCACCAACTTATAACAACATCGCCTTTATGTTTGATTACGATGTTATAGGAGATGGCTCTACGCAATCTACTTTTTACTTTGACGATATTATGCAATCGAGTTCCATAGACCCAAATATTATAGCGGGTTGTTTGTATCCTCTAGCCTGTAATTATAATGATGAAGCTACTCAGGATGACGGTTCTTGTGTTTTTGCTCAAATGTTTTACGATTGCGCAGGGTTTTGTGTAAACGATGCCGATAACGATCTTGTGTGTGATGAATTAGACAATTGTTCTCTGGTTGCTAATTTCGATCAAACGGATAGCGATGGTGATGAAGAAGGTGATTTATGTGATTACGATGACGGACTTGGTATTTCTGACTTAGAACAAGAGTCAAGTCCACTAGTTAAAATGATTGATCTTCTTGGTAGGGAACAGAAGCATCACAAGAACGGCCACATATTGTTTTATATTTATGAAAACGGCACGGTAAAAAAGCAGTTTAAATAGAAAAAAAAGCCACCCAATTGGGTGGCTTTTTTGTAATAAACTTTTAGTCTAGTGGTCGTGTTCTTCTCCACAGTGCACTTCATTTGCTGCACCTGGAATCACTGGACTTGGAAGTGAGTCTCCTTCTGCATCTAAGAAAAGAGTATCTTGAATGGTGTAACCACCATCTTCAATATCATGCAAATCATCTTCACAATACTCACCCAATTCAACAAGTTCGTATTCTGTTCCATTAATTTCTGTTGTTACATGGCATTCTGCACACTCGTCACTAGAACAAGCAGCTAGGGAAAGAAAGGTCAAGCCCATTCCTAAGTTTTTAATCAAAAGTGATTTTTTTTTCATGGTAATACGTGTTAGTTAAGTATGTAATTAATTGCGAAATATACATTGGTTCCAGCTCCTGGAAGTCCAATATTTTTTAAATTAGATAAGTGGTTGACGTATCTTTTGTTAAATATATTGCGGATCCCTAATTTTAAGTAAACGGTTTTTTTAGAGGTATAGCTAAAATTAGCCTCTAGATTGTAGATTTCGTAGTCATTAGAAGTGGTTTCAAAAGAGGCCACCTCATTTTTGTCTAGAAAATGAGTTCGCTGTAGCTGTAGGGTTTCAATTTTGATTTTAGCTTTTTGTTCGCCAAATTCATATTTCAAGTTGGTGTTAATTCGTGTTTGCGGAATTAAAGGGAGCGGCTGGTTGTATTGATCTTCTCCCATCACAAAAGAAAAATCTTGTTCTAGATGTAATCGGTGTGCAAAATGAGGATGGTAATGGAAATAGATTTCTGTACCATAAGTTCTTGCAGAACTTGTTTGCGCGTAACGATATACAGGGTAATTTTCATAACCATCTATGATCTCTTCCGTTGGCTTAATGTAAATGTAGTTTTTGAATGTATTGTAAAATGGATTGATGTTTACGTTGAGGTGTGCCGTGTTGTAATCTAACGAGAAGTCAAGTTGATTTGCATATTCACTTTCCAAATCCTGAGAACCTATTTCATATCTATTGGTGCCATGATGAACACCATCAGCAAGCATTTCACTAATATGAGGAGGTCTAAACCCAGAGCTAAAGTTGGTTCGGAAGGTGTACAAACCTGTTTGGTATACCAAACCAACAGACCCGTTTAACTTAGAGAAGTTTTTGGAGCCTATTTCATCAGCACTTATTTCTCTGTAATCGTATCGAACTCCAATTTGCGTTTCAAATAACTCTTTCGAGAATTGAAACAAAGAATAGGTTCCATAATCTATAGAGCTTGAGTTTGGTAGTAAAATATTTTCGGCACTTCTGTCGTTTTTGTTTTTCACGATCATTCCTTGGGCACCCGAAATCCATTTTAGATGCTCATTTATATTTGTGCTAAAAGAGAGGTTGTAGGGAATGTTTGTAAGCAGCATTTTAATTCCAGGAATGGTAACCTTTTCCTCATGTTCGGTTAAGCTGTTAGAGGTGTATCCTGTAACTAATTTAAGTACAGACTTATCAAAAATAAGTTTGTTTTCTATGGAGAGGTAATGGTCTGAAATGAGTTGGAAAGGCACTGCTCTGTCACGGTTTTGTACACTTGATTGAAAATCAGATGGATTAGGATTAGCCGAGTGCGTGTGTCCAGGTAATCCAATTTGATTTGAATTGTGATTGTATCTCAAATTAAAAATCCATCTACTTTTATTGTAGCCTAAAGCTGTTTTTAATGTCTTGCCCTTAAATCTAGAATTAACAATGAATGCTCCATTCGGAATTTGGTAATCTGCTGCATTTTTATAGCCAGCAAATACGTTAAATCGAAAGTTATTACCCGCCATTTTTAGTCTGGCCACTGTGCTTGTGGAAAGTGAATTGCTCTCAAATCTTGTTTCCACAGAGCTTTGCTGTGTGTTTGGGCTTGTGTAATCTTCATCAACAAAATAAAGTACACCGCCAAGTGCATCTGCTCCGTAAAGAAGCGAAGAGGGTCCTTTAACAATCTCAACTGTTTTAATACCTAAGTCTGTAAAGTTTACCCCATGATCATTTGCCCATTGTTGGTTTTCTATTCGTAAACCATTTAAAAATGTAAGCACCTTTAGTCCTGACATTCCTCTAATAACGGGTTTGCTTATTCCGGCTCCTGTATAAATTGAGTACACACCTGGAACCGATGCTACAGTTCCCATTAAATTAGAAGCTCCAATACTGTTAGGGTTATTTATTTGCTTTAAAACAACATTGCTCAAATTGTGTTGTTGAATTATGCCTGTTGTTGGTGATATAATAACTTCATTTAGTAAAAGGTGGTTTTTTTCAACCTCTACTACCAATACATCAGATTGAAACTCATTTACCTGAATGTTTTTAGTTAGGTAGCCAATCGCAGAAACAATTAGTGTGAAACTTGGCGGAACTGAAGTTAGTTTTACTTTGCCTACTGCGTTGCATTTTAATTGTACATCTAATTCATAAACTTCAACTTCTGCATAGGAAACAGGTGTTTTAGTTTCAGAATCGATGACCTGAATTGATTGTCCATTTAATAAAAATGGAAGTAAAAGTAGTACGAATTTATAAAACTTCATTTTATTTTATTAACTTTAACGCAACTAAGTTGCAAAAATGGAAATAAATAATTTATTTAACAAGCGAAATATAAAGAAAACTAAAGTTCGTACTGAATTACTAGAGTTGTTTACAGTTTCTGACTCCTCTTTTTCTGTTCCAGATATTTTAAAAAAAATAAATGCAACCAAAGATAAAGTAACCGTTTACAGAGCCTTAGAATTATTTGAAAATAAGGGTCTTATCCACAAGGTACCAGACAGCGATAACAAATTGCGTTATGCCTTATGTTCTCTTGAATGTGTTTCTACTGTTCATACACATTCACATGCGCATTTGGTCTGTACAGAATGCTCTGATACGTTTTGTATGGATGATATTAAATTGCCTGATTTCTCTTTTAGTACTAATATCTCTGTTGATTATTATGAGCTCATACTAAACGGAAAGTGCGAGAATTGTGTAAGCTAACATTTGCTTTTGCTCATAGGACAAAGGTCAATTTTTTTAGATTAAAATAGTTTTTGGTTTACTTTAGAAGCGTTAATATTCAGTATTTTTTAGGGCGTTTATTTTTTAACCTCTAGTTTGTGATTGGGCATTTTGTTTATTGGGTATCTCTTCGCTCAACGGGTCTTTTTATTTTATATATTTGATTAAAATTAACACTTCCCTCGTCTATGAAAAAGATACTCCTCGTTACATTTTTACTTCCATTTATTGTTTTTGCTCAAGAAGCCAAATCGCTCAATTACCAGGCAACTGCTTACGATTCTAATGGCAGCCTTATAATTGCTCAAACTATTATTGTTAGAGTTAGTATAACTAGTGATTTAAGTGCTGGTTCATCTCATTGGATAGAATCTCATGTAGTGAAAACTTCTGTTGAAGGCGCCTTTGATATTGGTATCGGAGAGGGTTCTAGATTAGGAGGCGATAGGGAGTCTTTAATCGATATTGATTGGCTTAGTGCAAATTATTTTCTCAAAATAGAGTTAGATACAGAGAATAATGGCGTTTACAGAGATTTTGGTACACAAAAACTTCTAACGCTTCCTTATGCACTTTATGTAGAAGAGGTAAGTAAAAATCAGTCAAAAGGTATTCAAGGCATCAAGGGCGAACAAGGCGTAAAAGGCTCGCAAGGAGAGCAAGGTGTTCAAGGTATTCAGGGAGAGCAAGGTTTACAAGGTTCAAAGGGTGACCAAGGAGTTGAGGGTGCTGAAGGTAAGCAAGGAATAAAAGGTGATACTGGTGTAAAAGGGCCAACTGGGGCTCAAGGTTTTGTTGGAGAAGTCGGTTTGCAGGGCGAAAGAGGTGTGAAAGGTGAGCAAGGAATTCAAGGAATTCAAGGATATACAGGTGAAACCGGTCCTCAAGGAGCTAGAGGATTAAAGGGAGCACAAGGGATTCAGGGACTTCAAGGTGAAAGAGGTTTGCAAGGCGAAACAGGTCAGGGTGAAAGAGGAGCTCAAGGAGCACAAGGGATTCAGGGACTTCAAGGTGAAAGAGGACTGCAAGGTGAAACAGGTCAGGGTGAAAGAGGAGCTCAAGGAGCACAAGGGATTCAGGGACTTCAAGGTGAAAGAGGATTGCAAGGTGAAACAGGTCAGGGTGAAAGAGGAGCTCAAGGAGAACAAGGGATTCAGGGACTTCAAGGTGAAAGAGGATTGCAAGGTGAAACAGGTCAGGGTGAGAGAGGAGCTCAAGGAGAACAAGGGATTCAGGGACTTCAAGGTGAAAGAGGATTGCAAGGTGAAACAGGTCAGGGTGAGAGAGGTGTTCAAGGAGAACAAGGGGTTCAGGGACTTCAAGGTGAAAGAGGTTTGCAAGGTGAACGAGGATTGCAAGGTGAAAGAGGAGCTCAAGGTGAGTCTGGGGAAACCGGGCCACAAGGTGAAAGAGGCACTCAAGGAAAGAAGGGTGCTACTGGAGATAAGGGTGCAAAAGGAGATGTTGGGCCTAAGGGTATGCAAGGCGTAAAAGGAGATCAGGGAATTAAAGGAGTTCAAGGGCTTCGTGGGGAGACCGGAACAATTCCTGTATACATGGACAGCTTGCTGCGTGCTTTAGAAAGCAAAATTGCTGTTATAGACGGTTTGTTTGAGTCATTTGAAGCTAAATTTGGTTGTGTAGATGCGAGTGCTTGTACTTACAATGAAATAGCAACAGTAGCAGACAACTCTTGTGAGTATCCGGAAAGAGGTTATGATTGTGAAGGAAATATAACGGAGCCTTACATTGGTATGAGTGCTTATGGAGGTGTTGTTTTTAAGTTGGATGACTCGGGCTTACATGGCATGGTAACTACTTTAAAAGATGTTGATTTTGTTGGGTGGGATACAGCAGTAGAGGTATGTAAAACCTACAATGATGGCAATTACGACGATTGGATTCTTCCCAGTTTAGTAGAGTTGTCAGAAATGTACAATGGTCTTGGCTTTGGAAGTTTAAATGGGAACGTAGGTAAATTTGCGGATTCAAATTATTGGTCTTCAGAATCATCTAGCTCTGGCAAGTGTAATCAATCTTATGTGTTTTCCAAAACAGCTGGTTACATTAATTGTGAAACGGATAATCCCAATCTTTTTGTTCGTCCCGTAAGATCATTTTAGGTGTAGGCTTTTAACAAAAAAAAACCACTCATTGAGTGGTTTTTTTTTGATTATTAGTATTTACTACTACTCTGTAATAAGGATTTGATTGCTCATTTCTTTGGTGTTGCTAATAGATAAAATATAGGTACCCTTACTTAATCTAGACACATCGATTACTTGCGTTTTAGAGTTGGCATTATTGGTTTCAATAGAAAGCACCAAATTACCTACCAAATCGTGTAGCTTAATGGTTGTGCTAGCATCTAATAGCAATAGAGATGTTAGGGTTACGAAATTGTGCGCTGGGTTGGGGTAAGCTAATACATAGTCTTCATGCTCGTCAATTGAAACCCCAGGTGCATCTGTACAAGGAGTTCCACCATAAGTAACACAATCGTTCGCTCCAAACTCAGCATTAAATAAGCCAAAGCCATCGGCATAAATACAACCAGGTTGTGGTACGTCATCACACGAGTTAAAGATACAGGTTAGATTCCCATATTGATCTAGGGCTTGCGTTGTTGCGGCAGCGTTGTAATTGGTTGCGTTAGCATCCATACAGCCCGATGTGCCTGTTGAACCATTTGAACAAGGAGTTCCACCATAAGTAACACAAGCCTCTGCTCCAAACTCAGCATTAAATAAGCCAAAGCCGTCGGCATAAATACAGCCAGGTTGTGGTACGTCATCACACGAGTTAAAAATACAGATTAGATTTCCGTATTGATCTAAGGCTTGCGATGTTGCAGCTGGGTTGTAATTGGTTGCGTTAGCATCCATGCAGCCTGAGAGTGATACAGAACAAGGTTCGCAAGAAGAACCGCCACAATCAATACCTGTTTCGTCTTGGTTTTGCACTCCATCGTTGCAGGTTCCTGGGATCAACTCATCTCTGTATATGTACAGATTATCGTACCAAGCATTCGCTAAATTAGACGTAATGTGTATTTCTGCAATATCACTTCTTGTTAGATTTCCTCCAACCATTATCCCAGCAGAAGTAATATCTACATCAACAGAAATCCATGATCCCGATGTAAGGGCAGGTATCGATCCACCATTAAAATTAATTTCAAGACCTGTTGAGGTTGATGCGTTTACGTTTCCATTCCAATCCACTAATTTTACATTGAAAACCTTACCAATTAAATTTGTTTCGTCTGTGTAAAAATCAAAATGTAGTTTGGAGAATGCTGCTGCGTTTATTCTGTTATTTTCAAAAAGGATTCCTTGGCATCCGGGTCCGGTATAATGTTGAAAAACATTGTCAGCAATCATTTCTTCATTTGCTCCAGAATTTGGACACAAACCGAAATCAAAGTTGTCAATGGTAATATTTTCGTATGCATCGCTGTAAATAGAAATTACATTTGATGGCTCTCTTGAAGGAGGGGTAGGCGCAGGAGAAGTAGGTGGGCCTAAGATACAGTCATCGCACACACCGCCACAATCGATGTTTTGTTCGTCTTGATTCAGTATCCCATCAGAGCAGGTTCCTGGGATAAACACCTCTTTGTAAAGGTATAAGTTGTCGTACCATGCATTGGCTAAATTAGAAGTGATGTGTATTTGAGCGATGTCGCTTCTGTTTAAGTTTCCTAAAACCATTGCTCCATTCGAAGAGATGTCCACATCTACCGAAATCCAAGAGCCTGATGTAAGTTGTGGATTTGTACCGCCATTAAAAATAACTTCAAGACCTGTTGAGTTTGATTCATCTATGTTTCCATTCCAATCCACTAATTTTACATTGAAAACTTTCCCTGTTAAATTCGTTTCGTTTGTATAAAAATCGAAGTGTAGGTTGGTAAATGCAGCTGCGTTAATTCTATTGTTTTCAACGCTTATTCCTTGACATCCTGCATTCCCAGGTCCATAATAATGTTGAACAGCATTGCCAGCAATTATTTCTTCATTTGCTCCGGAATTTGGACACAAACCGAAATCAAAGTTGTCAATAATGTTATTCTCGTAGGCATCACTGTATATAGAGATTACATCCTCCGGGTTTCTTTCTGGTGGCGTTGGAGCAGCTGAGGTAGGACCGCTATTAAGTTGGGCTAGTAGTGTGTAACTGCTAAAAATAAACAGTAATGAACTGAGTTTTAGTTTTGAAATCATCCTTTCTTTTTTGTTGAATTTTATCCAAATATACTTTTTATGTAATACATACACTTAATTGTTGAGCCATTTTCTAAGAAAGGTTTACGTTTTGGTTCTCATTTCACTCCATTTTTAAAAGGGGTAAATTCGTGTTTCACTCCTACTTTGCAATTGTTTTTGTCCCACAACGCTAGAGTGATTGGTGCATTTTATTAGTTATATTTGCAATGCTATTTTACGGAGCAATTGGTTTTATTATTGAGCATCTGTTTAATCCTTAAATTCTATTACTAGAGACATTCAGTCTTTTTCCTCTTGTTACTTTTGTTGATAGTTATGGGTCGTTGAATCTCTATGGGTTATTAAATAAATAAAAAAGCAGTAAAATATGAGTTTTTTAAAGGCAGAATGGCGAAAGTTAGCGATTGCAAATTATGCAATAGATCCAAGCGTACTTAAAAAATATGTTCCGCCAGGAACAGAGCTTGATTTGTGGGAAGGTAAATGTTACGTCAGTTTAATTGGGTTTATGTTCTTAAATACCAGATTGTTGGGGGTTAAAATTCCATTCCATAGCAATTTTGAAGAGGTTAATCTTCGGTTTTATGTAAAGCGATTTGAAAACAATGCTTGGAAGCGAGGCGTTGTTTTTATTAAAGAAATTGTACCAAAACCTGCTCTTACATTTGTTGCCAATACCTTGTACAAAGAGCATTATGAAACGCTCCCCATGCAGCACAATTGGAAAGAGAATACTAAAAACAGAGCGGTTGTATATAAATGGAAAAAAAATAAACAGTGGCATTCCTTTAAAGTGATCGCAGCTCTGGAGACGTCAGAAATTATTGAAAATAGTGAAACTGAATTTATAACAGAGCATTATTGGGGTTATGCAAAGGTGAGTAATTTTAGAACCAATGAATATGAAGTTACGCATCCTAAATGGAGGCACTACAAGGTTGAATCTACTGAAATACATGTAGACTTTGGTGCTGTTTATGGAGTCGATTTTGAGTTTTTAAGCAGCGTTCAACCCAATTCGGTAATGCTTGCTGAGGGGTCTAAAATAACAGTGGAGCGAAAGCGTGTACTGGAATTGGAATCTCACTAAGGCGTGAACGCTAATTCCTTTCTGTTTTTTTTAGAGATGTTTTGTCTTTTTATCAACTATTTTAGCAAATTTTCAAGCCGGTTATAGGTATTAAATTGGGTTATTTTAATTAAAATTAAAACCAATTTTGTGAGGCGTTTTTTTAACATAAAATGCTTATATTAGGGCAGTTTAAATACAAAAGAACCTGATTTATGTCCTATTCAATCTCGATAAAGCTGTTACTGTATTTTACAAGATTTTTATTTTGGTTCTCTACTTTGTTTGGATTATCCTATTTGCCTTGTATGGTTCAAGGTCTCTTTGGGAATGAAGTAAACTTAATCGTAAATATTGACTCTGGTGATATTTTATGGGAGAAGAAAATTGAATTGTTTGGTTCAGATCATGCTCTAACCAAACCTGATCTTTCTATCGCGTCGCTCTCTTTTAATTTTACAGATGTTTTCTATACGGATTCGATTTCTACAACGACTTTATATGTAAATAGTAAAGAGCGAAGCGATCTAGTTTCCGTTACTCCACATTCGCATTCGAAATTTGTACTATTTCATTCCTTGCCAATCTCACTTCGTTCGATGATTTTTACAAATGCTATTTTAACGCTTTTATTTTTTGTAATGATAATGTATCACTTAAAAAGTTTTGTTTTTAAAATTTATTCAGGTAGTTATTTTGAATTGCAAACAATAACTAATCTCAAGTATATATCTTATTATTTAATTCTTATTTGGCTTGTCGATTTTTCTTCAACTTTTATTCTTTCTCCTTTTCAAAGCTCTATGCTAGCTAATAAAGCTGGGATTGTAAGTTTGTCTTTAAACTTTCCAACGATAAACTTGTTATTTGCGGGCTTTATAATTGGTGTTTTAGCCCATGTTTTTTCTCATGGTATTGCATTGAAAGAAGATAACAAATTAACCATTTAATTATGATAGTTGTTAATTTAGATGTTATGCTCGCCAAGCGTAAAATGAGCTTAACTGAACTGTCTGGTAAAGTTGGTATTACCATGTCCAACTTATCTATCCTAAAAAAAGGCAAGGCAAGAGCTATTCGTTTCTCAACTCTCGAGTCCATTTGTCGTGTTTTAGAATGTCAACCTGCAGATATTCTTGAATACAAAGCTGATGTTGATTCTTAATTTTGTGAAATGTTATTGACTTGCAATTTTAGAGCTTGTTTTTTCGCTTTTGGTATTGTTTTGTAAGTTTGGTAAGTCAAATGTTGTATTAAAAATTGATTACTAGAAAATGAAAATAGGAGTTATCGGCGCTGGCTATTTGGGTACAATTCATATAAAATTATTAAAAAACCTAAAGGAGTTTCAGCTCATAGGTTTTTTTGATAATAACGCTAAGCAAGCTGACGCTATTCAAAAGGAATTTGGGGTTGAACACTATAAAGATGCTGAGTCTCTAATGGATGCGGTTGATGTAATTGATATTGTATCTCCTACCGTATCTCATTTTGAGTACGCTAAAAAGAGTTTGCTTAAAGGCAAGCACGTTTTTATAGAAAAGCCTGTAACCAGTTCAGTTGCTCAAGCTGAAGCGTTAATTCAGATCGCTACACAAAGATGTCTTAAGGTACAGGTAGGGCATGTAGAGCGATTTAATCCTGCATTTTTAGCCGCTAAAGACTTTCTCGATAAACCACTCTTCATAGAAACACATCGTTTGGCTAAATTCAATCCAAGAGAAACAAGCGTGTCAGTCGTTCTTGATTTGATGATTCATGATATAGATATTGTGTTGTCAATTGTAAATTCTGCGGTAGCCAAAATAAGTGCATCTGGGGTTGCTGTAGTAAGTGAATCTCATGACATCACCAACGCTCGGATAGCGTTTGAAAATGGCGCTGTAGCCAACTTAACGGCTAGTAGAGTCTCTTTAAAGAATATGAGAAAGACAAGGGTCTTTCAAAAAAACGCCTATGTATCTATTGATTTTTTAACTAAAGAAGCAGAGGTTGTTCGTGTTCGTGATGGTAAAAGTTGGAGCCCTTTTGCTGTTAATTTTGAGGTAGACAATAGGGGTACTCAAAAATCCTTAACTTTAAAGAAGCCTAAAATTAAGGATATGAATGCAATTGAAGAAGAATTAAAAGATTTTGCTCGTTGTATAAATGAGAACTCTATTCCAATAGTTTCATTACAAGAAGCAACAAAAGCGTTGCAAGTAGCTCAGCTCGTGTTAGATGAAATTACGAGCAAAACTCCGTAATGTCCAATTATACATTATTCTTAGCCCGATATTAGATGTAAGTAGTCTGTTCGTTTTTATAGGATTTATAGATGTTAAATGTTCGTTATTTTATTCAAGTACCCTTTTGTTTTTTTGGTCGTAGAGAAATTTAATAGGTTTCTGTATTTGATAAAAAATGAACAACATCATTAGTAGTTACTTTTATACTGTATCCTCTTCCTGGAGTCATATCTCCAATGCCATTAAAATTCCACTCGGGTAGGTATGCATTCCCTATGTAATCCTTAGCAATAACTAGATTTTCCGCTAAATTTAGATCAGCTAAAACAAGATCAATTGGAGCGACTTCCGTTCTTAAATAGCCAATCATATTCCAGCCTGCTGTTAAATTAATTGGATGCTCTTCTGGTTTTAAACTTGTGCCGCAAACCTCAATAGAAAGGTTTTCTGAAGTCTTTATTTGGTAGGCCTGGCCAATATCCATAAGGCCAATTCCATTAAACAAGTAATCAGGTAAATAGGCATTTCCAATATTGTCTTTTACAATAATCAACTCGTTTACTATTGGAGCTAATACGGTATCTATGGAAGGGTTTTCTGGAAGAATAAAAGTGGAGAATATTGACCACCCTATAGGGAGCTCAATCTCTTGGCAATTGTAAAAGTTATCTACTTGCTCACAATTGTAAAAATCAGCAGAGAACAGATATTCAAATTCACCTCCAGATATTACTTGCTCACCACACAGGTATAAACTGAATTGTCCATTTCCATGTCCGCAACACATCCCGTTACCATAGGAGTCGAAAACATTGAAAGTGATGACTTCATCTTTCGGAACACAAACACTTTCTGTATATAAAATGGTGTCTAGCGAAAAGGTGCCGTTGTAAATGGTTTCACCTGACTGAGAAACTAGGTTCCAAGTGGTTTCTTTTGGATAGCTATCCGATGTAAATTCCAAAACAACAGTATTGAAATTCTCATCGCATAAATAGTTGCAAGATCCGTCTTCTGTTACAGCCGATAGATTAAAGTTTAAGGCAGTTGGGTCCATGCAGCCTGAAGCATTCGGATTGAAAAAACCAAAGTCTACACTGTTGTTGCCATTTGCATCATAATTAAAATAACAATCAAAAGGATCCCCATCTTCCATGGGTTCTTCTCCAGGATTAAGACTTACAATTCCCGACATAATATCCGTAAAGGAGTTCCCAAACCCATTATTGTCAAAATCTTGGTCATTATTAGCATTTGAAATAAAGTTGTTTGTTGATTGAAAGCCTTCTAATGGCTCTCCTTCTCCCCAGTTGTCTACTTGCCAAACAAAAACTGAATAATTCCCTGGAGCTAAGCCCGTAAAATTATAATACCCTTCTTCGTCGGTTATTCGAACACCACCAAACCCTTGCCAATCCGGAAGGTCATCTCCATCAGAATCTGCCCAGATAAGAATTGAAACTCCCGGTATTCCGGGTTCATATGGGTCGTTAATACCGTCCATATTATAATCGTTCCAAACTCGATTACCAATTGATAGAATACCCGGGTCTATTTGATCGCCACAATCTTCATAACAAAAGGCCATGTCGTTTACAGCTTTAATCATTTCATTCCCCATGGATTTACCAATGTTTAAGTAAGAGAGCGCATTGTTGTTGTAATGGTAAATTGCATTCGAGGGAGATTCAGATGCATTGATGTAGTATTTTTTTGTGTCTACAAAACCGACTTTACCACCGTAAATTGCATCGTTACACCCTACGTTTTCTTGTGCTACAGAAATAATATTTTGCATGCTCTGCACCCATCCATCGCTAATACTTTCAAATCCTCCATGCCCAGAATTAGCAATAATAATAGGTAGGTTTGGACGTTCTAAATCAGTTCTTACGTCGTTTACTAAATGGTAAAGAGTACTTTCGTATTCATTTAAAAAAGCATCTGAAGCTCCGTCATTCCAGCCTTGAAACCAAGTGAAGCCAGAAATTTCAAAGTTACTTGTCCCTAAGTCCGGAAATTTAGTCTCTATGTTTTGAGTTACCTCCTCAATCGTTTCAATCATGGTGTTGTAGTAGGCTCCAGTTGCTCCATCTGCTGAGGGAGGACGAAAATCTTCTGCTAAGTTTTTACCACCCCATGCCGTTTTGATTAGTAAGATAGGGTCTTCGTAATAGCTGTCTAATTGGTGCGCAAACATTAACTCTGCTCCAATTAAATTTGGGCTATTTCCTTGCCCAACGGTAACATTTGTTTCAATAGTATCTCCATTGTTGGCAAAATAGAGGTAGGCTCCTTCTAAAGAATTCCAGTTTCCAACTTCGCCCATTTCAGGCCAAATATTTAAACTGTCATTTTCAATAACATCAATCAAACTTCCTGGGTTATTTTCTGGATCTTCAATGGTTCCAAAACCCTCCATATTTGATTGCCCTGCTAAAATAAATACACGAACTTTAGGTTCTGTTTTTGCTTGTTTGGTCACGATGGGTACATAGCCAATTTCAAATCCTGCAGGAGGAGTTACAATTCCATTAGGGTCTAATGTAGCGATAGATCCAATCTCTGGGTCTGCTATATACGTATCCGTATGACTCCAGTTTGTATGGATGAGTTCCACTCTAGTTTGCAAATTTGTGCGCATTTCATCTGGAAGGTTGGCATGAATAATTGCCGGTTGGTCTATAAAACGGTACCAGTAGTAGGTAAGTGTTGAGCCGTCTTCCATTGTTGCGTAAAAAGGGCCTGCACTTGGGCCAGGATTGTTCCATGGCCCCTCAGGGTCTTGGAACTGGCATTCAGGATCTAAAGGTGTTAAATAGGTAATTTGCGATACGGATGAAGGAACCTCAGTCGTAGTTAAATTTGTCGAAGCAGGTACTGTACTTTCTGTAATTGCCTGCCATGTATTTTCTTCATCAAGTTTAAAATATTCGGGCAGTATAAAGTTGTCCTCTTCTTGGTATACAGTTTCTAAATCAAACTCAAAACCCATAATGGAACCATTTAGCTGAGTGTTGTCCATGTAATTTAAATCAATGGTATGGTCAAGTCCATTAGAGCTTGTTTCAGCAATTTTACCGAATGAAGAACCCCCATTTTGGGCGAAGGATGCATCGTAAGTTGCTAAAGAATTAATTTCGGGTTGTACAGCTTCTCCTCCGTTAAACCAGTTTTCCATACCGTTCCAAAATGCATTTTCATTGTACACAGAAAATTGGTTAAGTAACATCATGTTGTTGGTTCCGCTGTTTGCTGGAAATTGCAATCGCTCCAACTTAGCGTATGGATTTCCTTCATTGTCAACAGAAATTAATGCAGGAGACCCCGCATGCTCAAGTCCTAAAGGTATATTTGGGTCTGAAGGTCTTGAGTCTAAAAAAAGTCCCTCTAATGAAAAGTCTTCTAATACAGGTTCCGTCCAAAAAGTTGGAAGAAAAAAGGTTGCTGGGCCTTTAAAATTAGTTGTATTTAAGAACAATGTCCAGCATTGATTTCCAGTTTGTATAGCTTGTCCATTTGTTTCAGTCATGGGATCGGTTAATGGGAGTGGCGTGTAACCATAGCCAAGCAATTCGCCATTTAAGCTTTGGGCTAAATTTAATCCATCTGGTGCCCATAGTAGTTTGTTTGACAACTGAGCAACACCATATTTACCTCCAGCAGTACTCCAATCTCTTTGACCATTTGGTAACATCTGAGTTTTTCCTGCACCTGGGCCATTTGCCCAGGCATAAAAATTATAGGATACGCCTCCCATAATGTATTTTGGTGTTTTCGTTCCAAATCGAGTGTCGTGCCACCAGCCAATTCCGCCTTCTATAGTGGTGTAAAAATCTTCAGGCTCGTTTCCAGTTCTTTGCGTGGTAAGCCAAGAGCTTCCTAACCCCATTTGGAAGCCTTGTGGTCCTGGGTAGTCTTTTAAGATTGGCCAAGCTGCTGTGTACATGCTGTAGCCTGACCCATAATTTAGGTCTGTTATAGCCTCTTTAGTTATCCAGGTAAAACCAGATCTGCTTGCATTAGCTATTTGAGCTTCTAAACTAAAGTTTGATGCAAGTAAAAGTAGGGTAGCTAAGATGATTTTTAGGTTTGGTGTTTTCTGGGGTGAATGATTCATCTTCTTTGAGGTTTTGTTTAGGTAATCACACACAAATTTAATCTTTTTTTTTGTAGTAATTTTTGAAAAAAAATGAAGTTTACGATTTTACATCGCTACAATCCCTAATGTTATTTGGTGTTGTTTATATGTTGATAAAAATCAAATATTTAGAGTTGAAGTTGTGGGTAAAATGTTTGTTTTTTTTTAAATTTGTCGAGATTTACTAACCTATCCCCTTCATTATGAAAATGACTACTTTTCTTTCCAGTCTTGCTTGTCTGTTTCTTACAACAGCTAATGCTCAAGATGCAACCTCGTTATTCTTCTCAGAATACGCAGAAGGTTCAAGCAACAACAAGTACCTTGAGATTTTCAATCCTACAGCTGATACAGTAGACTTAGCAGGATATGCTTATCCAAGTGTTTCAAATGCCCCTTCAACTATTGGGGAACATGAATCCTGGAATACGTTTGATGAAGGAGCTGTAATTGCACCTGGTGATGTTTATGTGATTGCACATGGGCAGTCTGATCCAGCTATTTTAGATTTAGCTAACGAAACTCACAATACCTTAAGTAATGGAGACGATGGCTATGCATTAGTATTCGGAACTGAAGATTCCTATGTAGTTTTAGACTGGTTAGGAGATTTTAACGCAGATCCAGGTTCTGGATGGTCAGTAGCTGGCGTTTCAAATGGAACTAAAGAACATACTTTGGTTCGTAAGTTTGCTGTTACTTCAGGTAATACAGATTGGACAGCCTCTGCTGGAACAAGTGCAGAAGATAGTGAATGGATTGTATTGGATCAAGACGATTGGACTTATTTAGGAAGCCATGCAGAGTTAAATTTGGTGGTTGTTCCTGGATGTGACAATGAAAATGCAAACAATTTTAATCCAGATGCTACCGTTAATGACGGCTCATGTACTTACGATATATCTGGTTGTACCGATTCTACGGCATACAATTACGATGATTATGCAAATGTAGATGATTCCACTTGTGTGTTCACCATACTGGGTTGTACCGATTCTTCGGCTACCAATTACGATGCAGCAGCAGAAACCGACAATGGCTCTTGTGAGTACCCGGTGGTATTGGATGATGCTAGTCTTTTATTCTTCTCAGAATACGCAGAAGGTTCCTCAAACAACAAGTATTTAGAAATTTACAACCCAACAGACTCAGTTGTGAGTTTAGCTGGTTATGCATACCCAAGCGTTTCAAATGACCCAACTACACCAGGCGAACATGAATACTGGAATGCATTTGATTCGGCTGCAAGTATTGCTCCAGGTGATGTATATGTAATTGCACATGGAAGTTCAGATCCTATTATTTTAGCTGAAGCAGATGAAACGCACAATTATTTAAGTAATGGTGACGATGGTTACGCATTGGTATTTGGATCAGCGTCTTCGTACATCATTTTAGATTTAATAGGAGACTTTAACGCAGATCCAGGTTCTGGATGGGCAGTAGCTGGTGTAGAAGATGCAACAAAAGATCATACTTTGGTTCGTAAGTTCTCTGTTACTTCGGGTAATTCAGATTGGACAGCTTCTGCTGGAACAAGTGCAGAAGACAGTGAATGGATCGTGTTTGATCAAAATGAATGGTCTTATTTAGGAAGCCATACAGAATTAAATCTTGAGGTTTCTGGCTGTACTGATAGTACTGCTACAAATTACAATGCATTGGCTACGTTAGACGATGCTTCTTGTGAATACGCGTGCCTATGCTCAGAAGAATATGCGCCTGTTTGTGGTGATGATGGGGTAACTTACTCAAATGCTTGTTTAGCAGGTTGCGCTGGAGTTAATTTCGTTGATGGTGAATGTGTGGTTATTGTAGATCCAATTTCTGGCTGTACCGATACTACTGCAACAAATTACAATGCTGAAGCTGTAACCGACGACGGATCTTGTGAGTATCCAGTAGACTTAGGTAATGCTAGTCCTTTATTCTTCTCAGAATATGCAGAAGGTTCATCAAACAATAAGTATTTAGAAATATACAACCCGACAGACTCAGTTGTGAGTTTAGCTGGTTACGCTTACCCAAGCGTTTCAAATGACCCAACTACACCAGGCGAACATGAATATTGGAATGCATTTGATTCGGCTGCAAGTATTGCTCCTGGAGATGTATATGTAATTGCACATGGAAGTTCAGACTCTACAATATTAGCTGAAGCAGATGAAACGCACAATTATTTAAGTAATGGTAACGATGGTTATGCATTGGCATTTGGATCAGAATCTTCGTACATCATTTTAGATTTAATAGGAGACTTTAACGCAGATCCAGGTTCTGGATGGGCAGTTGCTGGAGTAGTAGATGCAACAAAAGATCATACTTTGGTTCGTAAGTTTTCGGTTACTTCAGGTAATACAGATTGGACAACTTCTGCTGGAACTTCATCTGAAGACAGTGAGTGGATTGTTTTAGATAAAGACGATTGGACTTTCTTGGGTTCTCATACGGACTTAGTTTTTGTTGAAGGATGTACAGATATGTCTGCTAACAATTACAATGCAGAAGCTACCGTAAACGATGGTTCTTGTACATACGATGTAACAGGCTGTATGGATTCTACTGCATTTAATTACAATCCAGAGGCTAATATAGACGATAATTCATGTGAGTACACCATTACAGGTTGTACCGATGCTACCGCAATTAATTACAATGCTGAGGCGGAAACAGATGACGGATCTTGTGAGTATCCAGTTGACTTAGGTGCTGCAAGCCCACTATTCTTCTCAGAATACGCAGAAGGTACCTCAAACAACAAGTACTTAGAAATTTACAACCCAACAGATTCTGTTGTGAGTTTAGCTGGTTATGCTTACCCAAGTGTTGCAAATGATCCAACGACTCCGGGTGAACATGAATACTGGAATGCTTTTGATTCAGCAGCAAGTATTGCTCCAGGTGATGTATATGTAATTGCACACGGGAGTGCAGACTCTACAATATTAGCTCAAGCTGATGAAACTCATAATTTTTTAAGTAATGGTGACGATGGTTATGCCTTGGCATTTGGAACGGAATCTTCGTACATCATTATAGATTTAATAGGAGACTTTAACGCAGATCCAGGTTCAGGATGGGCAGTAGCTGGTGTAGAAGATGCAACTAAGGATCATACTTTGGTTCGTAAGTTATCCGTAACTCAAGGGAATTCAGATTGGACAGCTTCTGCTGGAACAAATGAAGAGGATAGTGAGTGGATTGTTCTTGAGCAAAATGATTGGACTAATTTAGGGT